>Ga0208168_1000002_pt1 | contig 255338 bp, 217 predicted proteins | sample Colrivmet1547A02_FD_187643 | JGI IMG/M metagenome (GOLD analysis project Ga0208168, IMG submission 187643) | Estuarine microbial communities from the Columbia River estuary - metaG 1547A-02 (SPAdes) (version 2) | ecosystem: Environmental > Aquatic > Marine > Intertidal zone > Estuary | place...
TTGGAATGGTCGCTACAAGGACAGCAAAGATGTCCAACTAGGGCTTTATAATTGGAAGATAATTTACACAGATAACAAAATGGTTACCCGAACCATAGCGGGCCATGTCAATGTACTGAGATGATGAGTCTACCGATTGTTAAGGTCCAGCAGCTTGGTTTAATAGACTACAAAGAAGCTTGGGACCTCCAAGAATCTCTTCTTAAAAAAGCAGTCGATTGCAAAATTGAAAACCGCAAAAATAACACAGCAGTGCTGCCAGAGCAGCATTTGCTGTTTTGTGAGCATCCGCATGTTTATACCCTAGGGAAGAGCGGTGCGCCTGAGAACCTCTTACTCGATCAAGCTCACCTTGACGATATAGACGCACAGTTCTTTAAAATCAATAGAGGAGGAGATATCACTTACCATGGCCCAGGGCAGTTAGTTATGTATCCCATTCTCGACTTAGAACAGTTTTTTACGGACATTCATAAATACATGCGCTTTCTTGAGGAGGCAGTCATAGCAACTTTAGCACATTTCGGTATTAGCGCTACACGTTTTGACGGTTTAACTGGTGTATGGCTAGACCCGGAAACATCAAAAGCAAGGAAAATTTGCGCAATGGGAGTCAAATGTTCGCGTTGGATTACCATGCATGGTATTGCGCTCAATGTGAATCCCGACCTCAGTTATTTCTCAAACATTGTTCCATGTGGCATTCAAGATAAAGCCGTGACTTCCATGGCTGCTGAATTGGATAGTCAAATCGACATGAATGAGGTCAAAGAGGTATTGTCACAACAAATGGCTTCCTTATTTAACTATCAAATTACCCAAGAATGAGACCAGAATTATTAGGCCCAAAAGTGGAAGGTATTTCCCTAGCACTTGTTGCCTTGCCCATTGAAGGCGGAGAACCTGAATATATTGTTTATTTGCTCAGCGCTCGTGAGGATATCATAGAAGGTATTATTGTTACTTCAACAGGTTACGGACAAGACCCCATTTCAGGTCAAGAAATCAAAACATCTACATTGCGCAAGGGTATTGAAGTCATGTTGCCCAATGAAGCAGCTCGAATTGAACCAATCATGCCTGAACTTTTCGGCCTGAACAATGAATATTGGGTTAGTTTTTGGGCCGATGACGTCATGTACGACAAACGCTTTGTCTTTGAAGCGGGCAGCATTGACCCTACAAAATTTGGAGAAATTCCGCAGCTAAATGCAGTTGGAATTCTCTTAAATTAAACTTTTTCCGGTCATTTCTTTAGGGCAAGTAAGACCCATACGCGTTAATACAGTTGGAGCCACATCGGCTAAAATACCGTTATTGAGCTTTATTTTTTCTTCTGAACTCACCAAAATAACGGGCACCGGATTCAAGCTGTGTGCTGTATTTGGCGAGCCATCGGCATTAATAGCGTAATCGGCATTGCCGTGATCGGCAATAATCAAGAATTCATAGCCTAGTGCTAGGCCAGTTTCCACGACTTTTTGAAGTTGGGCATCGACGGTCTCGACGGCTTCAATAATAGCAGCATAAACACCTGTGTGCCCCACCATATCCGGATTGGCAAAGTTCAGGCAGAGAAAATCAGGATGCTGCGCTGTCATGTGCGCAATGAGTTTGCTTGCTACTTCTGGTGCGCTCATTTGCGGCTGGAGGTCGTAGGTAGCTACTTTTGGAGAGGCCACTAAGATGCGATCTTCTCCTTCAAAAGTAGCTTCGCGTCCGCCACTAAAGAAAAACGTGACGTGTGGATATTTTTCAGTTTCGGCTATTCTTACTTGGGTTTTCCCTGCTTTAGAGACCACTTCGCCGATGGTCATTTCTAGATTGTCTTTGTCAAAAATGACTTTTGTATGCTTGAAGCTCGCATCATAGTTGGTCATGGTGCAAAAGTTGAGCTCAAGTGGTGTCATGTTGTATTCTGGAAAAGCTTCTTGTGTAAGCACAACTGTGAGTTCTCTTGGGCGGTCAGTCCGGAAATTAAAGAAAATGACGGTATCTCCAGGCTCAATGAGTCCATTTGGCTCAATGACGTGCGGCAATACGAATTCATCGGTAAGGTCTTTCAGATAAGAGGCCTCTAGTGCAGCACTTGCGCTTTTTGCTGTTTGGCCTTGGCCGTTCACTAGCATATGATAAGCCTTGGCCACGCGCTCCCAGCGTTTGTCTCGGTCCATGGCGTAATACCTTCCAATTAGGGTTGCGATCTTACCTTTTTGTGTGCTTAAATGTTGTTCAAGATTTTGGAGGTAGTTCAAACCACTTTTAGGATCGCAATCGCGGCCGTCGGTAATGGCGTGCACAAAATAGTTTGCTAGTCCAAAGCTTTGAGCCATATCGCAAAGTGTATGCAGGTGCGCTTGACTACTGTGCACACCTCCTTCAGAAACGAGCCCAACAAAATGAACTTTTTTATTGGCTTGCTTGGCTTGAGCAAAAGCAGCTAGAAGGGTAGGGTTTTGCTGAAATTCGCCATCGCGAATACTCTTATTGATGCGGGTGAGTTCTTGATAAACCACTCTGCCGGCGCCAATATTGAGGTGGCCAACTTCTGAATTGCCCATTTGCCCTTCAGGTAAGCCCACAGCTTCACCACACGCCACTAGCGTTGCGTTGGCATACTTGGACATGAGTTGGTCAAAAAAAGGCGTTTGTGCGTTGTAAATGGCATCTGAGCTGGAATGATCACCGAGCCCCCAACCATCAAGGATAATTAAACCTACTTTTCTGTTCATATGGGTAAGATTAACTCGAATACGCTTCCTGTCGGTTTGTTTTCAAAACAGCGGATACTTCCATTGTGCAGCCTGACGTATTCGGCAACGATGTAGAGCCCTAAACCACTACCTGCTTGCTTTCTGGTTTCTTCTGAGCCGATCCGGTAAAACTTTTCAAAAATGCGCAAACGCTCATTTGCTGCAATTCCAGGTCCTTCATCGGCTATTTTGATGGTGACAAAGCGATCAAGCTTCTCCATTTCAATGGTGATTTGCTGTTGAAGACCACCATATTTAATGGCATTTTCAAGGAGATTGATCAGGATTGTTTCGAGCATGTGTTGGTCAAAAGCCCCCACCACTTTTTGGGGAGCATTCAGCTCAATGAGTGAGCTGTTGAATCTGGAGTGGTATCGGTGAATAAGGTCATTGGTCAGGGCTACTAAGTCAACTTCTTCTTTTTGAAGCTGAAAAAGCTTATTTTCAGCTTTGGAAGCATTCAAAATATTCTCAATTAAGTTACTCAGGCGTTCGTTTTCTTCCAAAGCCCCTTTCAAGATCACTTCTTTTTTATCATCTGACAAGTTGTGCTTTTGTAGGGTCTGAATGTAGAGCTTTAAGGCTGCAATGGGCGTTTTGAGTTCGTGGGTAATGGTGAGCAGAAAGTTTTGCTGCTGTTGCTGAAATGCCAACTCTTTTGAAATCGATTTGCGAATGCGGTAAATACCAAAGGATAGGATCAGCAGAAAAACAGCCCCTTCGCCCAGTACCATGCCAACGCGTTTGGAAAGCTGTGCATCTTGCTGTGGAACAGTGGAACTCAGCTGAATGAGGTGATAGCCCCACCAAATAAATTGAATAATGACGTAAGCGCCAAGAAAATAGAGCCAATATGCAGATTTGCTTTTTTTCAAGATGGTGGGTTTATTGTTGGCTCTTTTTAAAGATATTACCTACTTCGCGACTTATTTTTTGAATGGTTTCTACACCGGCAGCCAACGGAGCGGCATTGATGTCATCGTAGTTGGAGAAGGCTGGGTCATTGCCAACTGCACCTGGATATACAAGTAAATAGTCGTTTTGGTCAAAAGCAACTTCCATGGACTGCAATAATTGCTCCATTTGTGAGTCATAGGATACACTTCCTTTTCTACAAGAAATCAAGACAATGAGGTCACTTGATTTCTTTTGGTAACTAGGGTAAAATGCTTCTAGGGTTTGTAGTTCGTTTAACTGAATTTCAGCTTCAATCTTGTTGGCTTGCGCTACTTTTTCAAGCCGTTCTCCGGTTGTTGGCGCACCATATAGTAGAATGGGTAATTTCAGTTCTTTACCAAGGCGTAATATGCGTTCAGCCCAAAGAATAAATGCTTGTTCTAGTTCTGCAAGTAATGGAGCAACTACAACTATGCGCTCATAACTTACACTCGGCTTTTCCAATGAGCAGAAAAATACGGTCTTTTCACATGTGGCTAGCAAGTGTTCGCGGTCGTCACCAACCATTCGCTTAATGATATTTGTGTCTTTTGAATCGTTGACTAAAACGATATCGGCAACAAGTTCTTTGGAAACTCTGGAAATCCCTGAAGATAAATTATGGTCAATGGTCGCAATTGTATTGAGTTTGGCTTCGTGACCAGAATAGTGCTTGATGATTTCCTCTAAAGACTTTCTAGATTTACGGATCAAACGTTCGGCATTTTCATTGTCTGGGTGCACGCTGACAATAGAAATAGGATTGATAACTTGCGGGTCTGAGATCAGTAATGCAAAGTCTAGTAAGCGTTCATTTCCTTTCAATTCGTTCATGGACACCATGAGGTGTTTGTTGCGCAGTCGCATCTCGTTGTCTTCGAGGTCGCTATTTTCTGAAAGGTCTAATAGCAATCGTTTACCTGTATTTTCGGTAACAAATGAGGATGTCATACTCGTGAACAAAATGAGCAATACGGTTCCGTTGACGATATTTAAACTTAAAATACCATTTCCGTCGTTGTACCCAACCATGATGATTGCTAGGGTAGCAGCCGCATGTGCCGTACTTAAGCCAAATATCATTTGACGTTCGTTTGAAGTCAGTTTGAAAATAAGTTGTGTTGCAAAAGCTGCAAGCCATTTGGAGAAAATCGCGAAGCTGGTTAAAACTGCAGCAATGAAAAGTGGCCAAGAACCCTGGAAAAACGCCTTGTAATCGACGACCATTCCTACAAAAATCAAAAAGAAGGGAATGAATAAAGAGTTGCCGATAAAATCTATGCGATTCATGAGTGTTGAATGGTGGGGAATCAACTTGTTGAGCACTAGCCCAGCGACAAATGCGCCAATGATATGTTCTACCCCGGCTACTTCCGCTAAAAACGCTGCAAAGAAAACCACCGATAATACAAAAATGTATTGGGATGTTTTTTCGCTGTCAAGTTTACTAAAGAACCACCTTGCTATTCTAGGAATCACCAAAAACATAATTAAGGAAAACATTAACAATGAAGTCAATAAGCGCATCCAAAAACTAAAGTCGAGGTCGCCTTGTGCGGCACTTGAAATAATTGCTAAAATGATGAGAACAGCTGTGTCTGTAAGAATGGTTCCGCCAACCGTAATTGCCACAGAGCGGTGTTTGGTGAGCCCAAATTTGCTGACAATTGGGTATGCTACCAAAGTGTGCGTAGAAAACATACTTGCAGTTAGCAATGCGGCGAGCGGCGAAAGATGCAGCACTTCTGTACAAAGTGGATATCCCAAAGCTAAAGGAATGATGAAGGTTAGAAAGCCAAAGCCTACACTTTTTTGAAAATAGCGTTTAAATTGTCGGAGGTCTAGCTCTAGGCCCGCCATAAACATGATGTAGAGCAAACCAATTGTAGAGAACAATTTGATGCTCCCTTCTGCTTCCATGGTGCGCTCACCAATGAGGCCTAAACCATGTGGGCCAATGAGTACGCCAGACAGAATGAGGCCTATGATGCCGGGTATTTTCATTTTACGAAGCACAATTGGCGACAATAAAATGATGAAAAGCAAAATAGAAAAAACCAACACCGGATTCTTCAGTGGAAGATGAAACTCTTCAATCAGGTGTTGGAAAAAATAGCGCATATAATTCTCTATTGCATCATGCGGTTGGTGTCTGCCCCTTGTCCTGGGGTGCCGAGTGCGTTTACATCGATGTTGGCAGGAGGCGCAGGTGTAGGTGCAGTTGTGCGGTTCACTACTGGCGCTTTCACGAGGCCGTAGTGTTCAGCAAAGGCACCCATGTAGGTTTGTAGGTTGCCTAAACGACTGGAGTAGAGGCCTTCGCCCATGCCCATTTCGCCATTTTCTGTAGCGGCTTGCTCGAGTTCGCTGTAAATGCGTGGCAATACTTTTTTGTAAAGTGTCTGAACGGTGCGTTCAAGGTCCTTGCTAAATGCGTTAGCTGCTGTTCTGTTGACCGCTAGTTCTTTAATTGTGGTGCGCATTTTCAATAAGGCGTCTGCAACTGCAATTAAATCTTCGGCGTTTTCTTCGTTGCCCGCCATTTCGATGTCGCTGTGCTCAAAATAGGTGATCACAGTTTTATAGTTATCGAGGATTTTCTGACCAACTACCGCTGCTTTTTTAGGCTGGCCAAGTAAGTAGTAGAGCTGTACAAATTCGTGAAGAATTCCAGCATTGAGTGGGCGTATATCCTGACCTTGATACAAGAACTGATTGTGCGCTTTGTTGTAATTCAAAGAGTTGAAAGGGTCAACAGGGTTGATATCGCCGTAGTCCATAACGGTTTCTACTGGCATCAGTTGCATAGCGCGGTCGAGTACTTTAATGGCTTCGTTTTTGCGACCAAGCATATAGAGTTGCTCTGCTAATAACAAGAAGTTAGCGCGGTATTGGATGGTATGACGGCGCGCATAGTAGTCGGTGAGTACACTTGGGTTAGCCATGTCGCCGAAGATATAACGCTCGAGCATGTTTTTCTCCATCTGATCGACGTCCATGAATGCTGGTTCTTGCTTGGCAGGTGTAAGCGCATAAGCCATACCGACTTGCTTGATACAGCCTGCGCTGAGAAGAGCGATAGAAAAACTAGAACCGCGGTTGCTAGAAAAATAGATGCCGCGCTTCCAGTCGTTGTTAGCTACAACGTCCATCATCATGACTTCGTCGCGCGCTAAAGCTTGGTTGCGTTCAGGGTCAAATTCAAAGACGATTTCGTCGCTGATATTTGCTGCTTTTGTTTTGGCATCGAGGACACCTGATTTGATGGCGTTCTGACGGTTGACTTTCAAGGCAAATTTTGATGATGGGAAGAAGCTAAATTTGTTTTGTTCGTCGGTAATCATGTTGGCGTCGTCTCTTACAAATGCCATGGCATCGGCAAAGTCGACGGTAGACCAAATGCGCTCAAATTGAGTAAGGAGTTCTTGGAGTTCTTGCGCACTATTGTTTTTAAATTCAATTTGACCGTTTCGGGCTGCTTCGTACAAACTAAATACTTTTTGGTATTTGTCTATGGTAGCGGTAATCATGTTGGTGGAGTCTGTAGTGGCAATTTGAGCTTTGAGTAACTCGGCCTCAGGGGTAGTAGCAACTACGTTTGTGAAGATTGCTTTAGCGCGTTGGTCAAAATAACCTGCAGCCATTTTAGCTTCTGCTGGGTTGTGTTTGAGACGGAGATCCAATACTTTTTTGATAAGGGTATCGGAAGGATTCTGCGAGAACAATTGAAGCAAAGGCATGAAGTATACCTGATCGGTATTGCCCGCATACATCAGGATTTGGTCTTCTCTAAACTTGATTGGCAAGGCGTCGGACTCGTAGGTCTTGAGCTTCATTTGGTTGGTATACCAGTCGGTACCCATGAGCGAAAGGTTACAAACGCGAACATCTGTGCGCTTGCCTTCGACTTCTTGCAAGTACCAAAGCGGGAAGGTATCGTTGTCTCCGTTGGTGAAGAGAATACCGTTTTTACCACAAGATTCAAGGTAGTTATGAGCGAGGTCGCGTGCGCTGGTTTTGCCGCTGCGGTCGTGATCGTCCCAGTTTTGAACGCCCATGAGCACAGGAACAATTAAACCAAGTGAGGTGGCAACTGCTGCGCGCACCTTGCTTTCTTTCAGGTATTTCTTGAGTAAATCAAAAATGGCATAGGCACCGATGCCAATCCACATGGCAAAAAAGTAGAACGAACCTGCATAAGCGTAGTCGCGCTCTCTTGGCTCGTAAGGTTTTTGATTGAGGTAAACGACAATAGCCAAGCCCGTAAACAAGAAAGAAAGTGTGAGAATAAAGGCGTCTTTTGGCATTTTGCGGTAGTGGAAAATGAGTCCAATGAGCGCCAATAATAGCGGCAACATAAAGTAAGTGTTGCGTGCTGGGTTTTGTGTGGTAAAGTAAGGCGCGTGTTCTTGGCTGCCCAAGCGTGCTTCGTCTAGGAAAGATAAACCTGAAAGCCAGTTGCCGTGCATGTTGTCGCCGTGGCCTTGGAGGTCGTTTTGGCGACCTGCAAAGTTCCACATGAAGTAGCGCAGGTACATCCAGTTGACTTGGTAACGGAAGAAATAGGTGAGGTTTTCGCCAAAAGTAGGAAGGCGCTTGCCGTCGCGACCAATTTCTGTGCTGGCGCCGTCGTTTTCGTCGTAGCCAGACCATTTAGCATAGAGTTGTCGGTGTAAACTTGCACCCGAACCTTCACCGTTGTACATACGTGGGAAGAAAGTCGTTTGGGAATAGGTAGCCACTGCGTTTTCACGGATACTTGAGTTGCTTTCGTAGTATTTCTCTTCTATGCTGTAAGCACCTTTGTTAGCTTTTACCCATGACTCTGCCTCGGCCTCAGAAGCAAAAGCTTTGACCTCCACATCGTTTTCTATGACCACAAAACGACGCAAATAATAGGCGGAGAGGTCTTTCCAAGAAGAACGATCGAGAATTTTTGGACCGTCTTCGGTCATTTCTTCGCCGTTGCGGAAGGAATTCCAATATTGACCAAAAAGAATAGGTGCAGAACCGTATTGTTCGCGTTTGAGGTAGGAGTGAAGGGTTACTAAGTTTTCAGGGTCGTTTTCGTCGAGTGGTGTATTGGCATTGGAACGAATGACGATAACGGCAAACGAACCATAACCAATTAAAAGCATGACGAGGCCCATCATGGCATTGTACAAAATAGTTTTGCCGCCACGTTGTGCATAGCGCACCACAAATAGACAAGCAGCAATTAGTGCGACAAAAAAGAAGATGGTGCCGCTGTAGAAAGGCAAGCCAAGGCTATTGACAAAAGAAACCTCAAAATTAGAAGCCATTGCGATACTTCCCGGTATGACACCTTCTTGGATAAAGCCGAGTGCTACAATTGAGATGATGCCAGTAATGAGCAAGCCCTTCATACTGACTTCTTCTTGCGTGCGGAAGTAAATCATGTAGCCAATAGCAGGAACGACCAAGATACCGAGTAAGTGGACACCAATGGCCAAACCAAGCATAAAGAAAATGAGCAATAACCAGCGGTTAGGACGAATGTCGGAGAGTTTTGAACCGTGTTGGACGAGTTCCATTTCTTCGTCCCATTTTAAGATGGCCCAAAAAATGACGGCAGTAAACAAGGATGCCATGGCGTAAACCTCGCCTTCTACTGCTGAAAACCAGAATGAATCAGAAAAAGTATAGGCTAAGGATCCTATCGCTGCCGCACTAAAAATTGCGGCTTGATTGGCGCCGGAAAGTGCATCGCCTTGCTTGAGGACAATTTTTTTGATCAAGAGGGTGAGAGACCAAAACATAAAAAGAATGGTCAGGGAGCTAGAGATAGCAGAGAGTGCGTTGATATAAACCGCTACATTTTCAGGAGCTGCAAAGAAAGAAAACAAGCGGCCAAGTACCATAAATAAGGGTGCGCCCGGTGGGTGGCCCACTTCTAATTTGTACGCTGCAGTAATGTATTCACCACAGTCCCAGAGACTTGCGGTAGACTCGATGGTCATGAGGTAAACAGCCGAGGCAATTGCAAAGATAAGCCAACCAAGGTATGAGTTCCATTTTGAGTAAGTCATGAGCACAGTTTAATTGTAAATAAGTAATTGCGAATTTAAGAATAATCGCTCTAAAAATTTTTTCTCGAGCTATTTGCCGAGAAGAAAAAACTTATTAACTTTGCACTCGCATTGAAAGATGTACTTTATTGGCCCATGGTGTAACTGGCAACACGTCTGATTTTGGTTCAGAAGAGTCTAGGTTCGAGCCCTAGTGGGCCAACAAAAAAGCCTCCAAATCGGGGGCTTTTTTTATTTGCTTTAACTTTGCAAAAATCTTTACCATGACCGACAAACGCACCGAACTTTCAGATCTAGGAGAATTCGCACTCATCGAGCACCTCACCCAAGATTTTCAGACAAAGCATCCCGAAACACTTCTTGGCATCGGCGATGACGCCGCCGTTATTGATATCGGCAATGGCATGTGTCAGGTCGTAAGCACAGATTTATTAGTCGAGGGCGTGCATTTCGATCTTACCTACATGCCGCTAAAGCATTTGGGTTTCAAGGCAGTTGCGGTCAATGTTTCGGATATCTGCGCCATGAATGCAATGCCCAAACAAATAACAGTTGCCATTGCCGTCTCGAATCGTTTTTCAGTCGAAGCGCTTGAAGAACTATATGCAGGCATCAAAACAGCTTGTTCAGAATACGAAATAGACCTTATTGGTGGCGATACCACTTCTTCACAGAGTGGTTTGATGATCAGCATTACTGCTATCGGTACTGCCGCTCAAGAAGCCATCGCATACCGTTCCGGAGCAAAAGAATACGATTTGTTAGTGGTATCCGGAGATTTAGGAGGCGCCTACATGGGCTTGCAGGTCCTAGAGCGAGAAAAAGAAGTTTTCAAAACAAATCCGAATATCCAACCCGACCTCGATGGCCACGACTACATCCTTCAAAGACAATTGAAGCCGCAGGCGAGACGCGATGTCATTGGTTATTTAAAAGAATTGGGTGTGAAGCCTACTTCTATGATCGATATTTCCGATGGCTTGGCTAGCGAGGTTTTGCACCTTTGTAAGGCCAGTGAAGTTGGTTGTCATGTCTACGACGAAAAAATTCCAATTGATGCCAAGACCTCTATGGTTGCAATGGATTTTAACTTAGATCCGAGCATGTGTGCTTTAAATGGCGGAGAAGATTACGAATTGCTATTCACTATTGCGCAAAAAGACACAGAATTGATTCAGTCGAATCCGAATTTTACGATCATCGGCCACATTACCAACGCTGCAGATGGCATTTATTACGTCGATAAATCCGGCTCAGTAGTTACCTTGCGTGCTCAGGGCTGGAAACAATTTGACTAATGCGCTCGCCTTATTGGCAAGTTGCCCGAATCAATCGATTCTAGGTAAATTGATTTGTTCTTTGTGAACTATAGTGAGCGGATACCTCCCTCTAATGCGTTCAACCAATTCTTCAGCCTCTTTTTGTGTTCTAAAGTCGCCTACCATTAAATTGAAATTAGGCGCTTCAAATCGGACATATGTATCGATTTTTGGAAAGTCAGTCACAAACTGTGCGCGGGCCTGATCGACCAGCGTTTTATCTGAATCAAAACAAAGTTGCACACGGTAACCTGGCATGAGCTTGCTGTTCTTGGCAACAACGCGTTGTTCGATGCGCGGATCTGCAATCAATTGGATTTGTGCTTGTAAACCGTTGTAAAATAAGGTTATAAAAGCGATGCTAACGAGGCCTTTCATATTTGCAAAGTAAGTGAGAATTCAACGCAAAACAAAATGCTTATTTAGATTCATTTTAAATTAACATACATTAATTATTTTTTGTCATGAAAATGTCACAAAATGCCTTGATTACCTTAATTTTGCTGCCGATAAAAAGCGGTTTTTCCGCCCAATTTTAAAGAGTGAATTAGTAATTTTTTACATGGAAATATCTAACATTCAGTCGCTTAAGCGCATCAAATCTCTCGCTTTTGCCGCAATTACATTCAGCATTGCTGCTTTCTCAAACTTTGCTTCAGCGCAAGGTGAAGGGCTTTTTAAAGCCAAATGTGCCACTTGTCACATGACCCACAAAGCCTCTACCGGGCCAAAATTATCCGGTGTGAGGGCCAAATGGGCAGCAGGCGGCGCCAAAGAAGGAAGTATTTATCAATGGGTAAACAACTGGCAAACTGCAGCTGCCAACGATCCTTATGCCGCTGAGGTTTCTAAGGTCATGCCAACTGCCATGTCAGCTTTCCCTGACCTCAAAAAAGAAGACATCGACGCTATCCTCGACTGGGTAGATGCACAACCAGATCCTGCCACTGCAGGCGGTGGTACCACAACTGGTGGTCCAGCAGGTGCCGAAGGTGCAACAACTGTTGCTGTTGAAGAAGAATCTACCTCTTGGATTTGGATCGTCATGGGTGTCATCTTTGTCATCGTAATTATGGCTGTTGGTGGAGTGCGTCGTCAACTCAAAATAGCTACTTCTGACGACGGCGAAGCTGAAAAAATGACTTACGGCGAAGAGCTCCGCACCTTGGCTTGGAAATACCGTTTGCAAGTTGGTTTGGTTTCTTTGGTAGTTGTTATTTCAATTATCGTTGCGCTCTTCCAATCTTTGTACTCCATCAACATCATGGAAGGTTACCAGCCATCACAACCAATTGCCTTCCCGCATGCGCAACACGCTGGTATTAACGGCATCGATTGTAAATACTGTCACAACACCGTTACCAAATCTAAATCAGCTTCTATTCCTTCAGTGAACGTTTGTATGAACTGTCACAAACAAATCGACGGAGAAGGCAAACCTTGGGCAGGTCAAATCAAAAAGATTTACGCTGCTGCTGGTTGGGATAAAACAGGCATGAAATACACAGGCAAAACAAAGCCTATTGTTTGGAACAAAGTACACGTTTTACCTGAGCACGTTTATTTCAATCACTCTCAGCACGTTGTTGTTGGTGGCTTAGATTGTAAGCAATGTCACGGCGACATGACCCAAATGACCGAAACCGCAATGGTTCAGCCAGTAGAAGAGCTCAACAAAATTGAAGGCAACATTAAACTTACACGCAAAACCTTAACGATGGGTTGGTGTATTGAGTGTCACGGCAAAAAAGACGTTGCTATCGGAAACGGTAAAAACGCTTACTACGACGAAATCCACCGTCGCCTCAAAAAAGACCCTAAACTTTACGCACAATACCTCAATGACGACGGTAAAGTAACTGTCAACGAACTTGGCGGTTGGGAATGTGCAAAATGCCACTATTAATTAAGTAATAACCATACTTGTCGAAATAAGACCATGGAAATGTCAAAAAAATATTGGAAAGGTATTGACGAACTCAAGCAAACTCCTGAGTTTATCAAGAACAAAGATCAAGAATTTCCAAACCAACAAACAGTCGAAGATTTCTTAGCCGATGAAAACCTCGCTGAGTCTTCTACTGCGCGTCGCGACTTCTTGAAATTCTTAGGTTTCTCTGTTGCTGCAGCAACTCTTGCAGCATGTGAGGCTCCGGTTACCAAAGTTGTTCCCTATGCAGTAAAGCCTGAGAACGTTACGCCTGGTATGCCAACTTGGTATGCAAGCACGTATTACGATGGTGCTTCGTACGCGAGCATCATGGTCAAGACACGCGAAGGTCGTCCGATCTTTATCAAAGGCAACAAAGACTTCGGTCTAACCAAAGGCGGAACCAATCCACAAATCATCGCATCTGTTTTAGGTCTTTACGACTCTGCTCGTTTGGCTCAACCACTTGCAAAAGGCAGCTCCTCAAATTGGGCAACTGTCGACACCGCTATCAGCGCTGCAATTGCCAAAGCGAAAAAAGTGACCCTTCTTTCGAATACAGTAATTTCGCCATCTATTCAACGTGCTATTTCTGAAATGGCCACTAAGTTGAACGGCGAAGGTGGTTCTAAATTTGAACACATCCAATACGATGCCATTTCTTACGCAGGTATGCGTGAGGCTAACTTGCTCAACTTCGGAGCACGCATCATTCCTAGCTACGATTTCTCCAAAGCAAAAACAATTGTCAGTGTCGGTGCCGATTTCTTGAGCACTTGGTTATTGCCAACTGAGTTTGCTGTTCAATACGGTATGGGTCGCAACCCAGAAGCAGATTGGATGTCAAAACACTTCCAATTTGAGTCAATTCTTTCAGTTACAGGTTCCAATGCCGATGTTCGTGGCATGATCAAACCATCTGAAGAAGCAGCAGTACTAGCCTACATGATCAAAGCTTTAGGCGGTAATCCTGGCACAGCAGCAAATGCTGGTTCTTGGAAAGCAGCTGCCGACAAAGCTGTTGCATCCCTTAAAAAATCTAAAAAAGAATCTATTGTTGTTGCTGGTTCTAACAACATCGGTGTTCAACAGTTGGCAAACCAACTCAACAACATGTTGGGTGCCTATGGTTTAACAATAGATCTAAATACCACCATTAACTTACATCAGTCACAAGATGCCAAAGCACTCAAATTAGCTGCCGATGTTGCCGCTGGTAAAGGTCCTGAGGTACTCATCATGATGGGCGTCAATCCAGTATACAGCATGCCTAATGGCGCTGCATTTGCAAAAGGATTGAAATCAATTACAACTGTTGCCATTTCTTCTTTCGAAGACGAAACAGCAAGCAACTGTACTTATGTATGTCCTGATCACCACCAATTAGAAAATTGGACAGATCACATGGCCAAGTCAAACGAATACGCAGTTGGGCAACCAACCATTCGTCCTTTGCACAATACAGCAAGTGCCTTAGAATCACTTTTAGTTTGGAATGGTAGCGCAACGCGCGGTGGTCAAGACTCCGCTGTAGCATACGACTACATCAAAGCCACTTTTACGGCCATGAACCCAACTGGTGATTTCAACTACCTGACACACAACAGCTGCACAGCTGTCGCAACAATTCCTTCCACATTAGCTTATACTACTTCGGCGCTCAAAGAACTTCCTAAGTCTTCAGACACCGAGGTTGTTTTCTATCAAAAAGCTGCAATCGGTAACGGTGATTTCGCAAACAACCCTTGGTTGCAAGAAATGCCAGACCCAATAACTAAAGTGACCTGGGATAACTACATCACCATGAACCCAGTCGAAATGGAAGGCAAATACGCCACTACCTACGACCAAGAACATGGCCTTAATTTAGCTACAGTTTCTGTTAACGGAAAATCAGTAACACTTCCAGTATATCCATTGCCAGGTCAAGCACCTAAAACAATCGGTATTGCTTTGGGTTACGGACGCGGTGCCAATGGCGAAAACATCGGTAAAGCAGCTTTCCAAACCAAAGAATACGGCGGACACGCTAAAACCGAAGACGGTAAATTAACACCAATCGGAGCAAATGTTTTTGGAATGGTTGCCACTGGCGCGACACTCCTTTACAGTGGAGCTGCAAAAGTAAGCGCTGCCGAAGGTACTTACCCAATTGCTGCAACACAAATTCACCACACCGTGATGGGTCGCCACTCAATTGTGCGCGAAACAACCCTTTCTATCTTTAAGAACAACGAAAAAGATGCCTTTAACGAAGGTCATAAATTACAGAAATTAGACAAACACGGCAACCACGTCGAGGCGCCAATTTCTGAGTTCGACTTATGGGCAGCACACCCAGTAGAAAAAATTGGTCACCGTTGGGGTATCTCCATTGACCTTTCTTCTTGTATTGGTTGTGGCTCATGTCTAATTGCATGTCAGTCAGAAAACAACGTACCTGTAGTCGGTAAAGACGAAGTACGTCGTGGTCGCGAAATGCACTGGTTGCGCATTGACCGCTACTTTGCATCTGATGAAGAAGCAGCAGTCGGTACGAAAAAAGACAAAGAAACATTCAGCTACGACAACGCAGAAATTGCAGCTTTAAACCCTGCCGTCGTACACATGCCTTTAATGTGTCACCACTGTAACCACGCGCCATGCGAAACCGTATGTCCGGTTGCAGCAACAACACACTCAAACGAAGGTCTGAACCAAATGGCTTACAATCGTTGTATCGGTACACGTTACTGCGCTAACAACTGTCCTTACAAAGTACGTCGTTTCAACTGGTTCAACTACCCTTCATACAAGAAGTTCACCGAAGTAAACCCTGCACAAGACGACCTCGGCCGCATGGTGCTCAATCCAGACGTCACTGTTCGTACACGTGGTGTCATGGAAAAATGTTCACTTTGTGTACAACGCATTCAAGCTACTAAATTGGTTGCTAAGAAAGAAGCACGCACAATTGCCGATGGCGAGTTTGCAACGGCATGTTCTGATGCTTGCCCTACGAACGCAATCGTTGTTGGTGACTGGAACGACCTCAAATCAATGATCCGCGAGAAATCAGAAGGTATTCGTGCCTACCAAGCTCTCGAAGAAGTTGGTGTGAAGCCAAACGTATGGTATCAAGTGAAAGTGCGCAACGAAGACAATTCCTTGCTCAATCATATTCAAGTAGCTGATCAAGCTCATCATTAATCATTATCAATTAAACTACTGCAATGCAAAAGGAAGCAGCAATCAGAGAGCCCCTCATTTTAGGTCACAAAACCTATCATGATGTAACAGAAGATGTTTGTCGTCCGATTGAGGACAAAGCACCTAAAATGTGGTATATTCTTTTCGGAATAGCCCTAGTCATTGGTCTCTACGGAGTAGGAAGCATCTTGTACCTACTCGGAACCGGTATCGGTGTTTGGGGTCTAAACAAAACTATTGGCTGGGCATGGGATATCACCAACTTCGTTTGGTGGGTAGGTATTGGTCACGCCGGTACACTCATTTCGGCAGTACTTCTCCTTTTCCGTCAAAAATGGCGTATGGCGATCAACCGTTCAGCGGAGGCCATGACCATCTTTGCGGTATTCATGGCAGGTACATTCCCGCTCATTCACATGGGTCGTTTGTGGGTAGGATACTGGGTAATGCCTATTCCTAACCAATTTGGTTCTTTGTGGGTGAACTTCAATTCACCACTTCTTTGGGACGTTTTCGCGATTTCTACTTATTTATCGGTTTCGCTTGTATTCTGGTACATCGGACTCATCCCTGACTTCGCAACCATCCGTGACCGCGCTAAAAAGCCACTCGCAAGAAAAATGTACGGCATCCTTTCTTTTGGTTGGTCTGGTCGTGCAAAACACTGGAATCGTTTTGAACTCGTTTCTTTGGTCTTAGCAGGTTTGGCCACACCACTCGTATTCTCGGTTCACTCCATTGTATCCTTTGACTTTGCTACTTCAGTGATTCCAGGATGGCACACCACCATTTTCCCACCATACTTCGTTGCTGGTGCGGTATTCTCTGGTTTTGCCATGGTACAAACACTACTCCTGATCATGCGCAAAGCAATGGGTTTAGAAGCCTATATCCACACCAAGCACGTAGAGTACATGAACATCGTTATCATGGTTACGGGTTCAATTGTCGGAACAGCTTACATCACTGAGCTTTTCATCTCTTGGTACTCAGGTGTTGAATACGAATCATACGCATTTATCAACCGTGCTACTGGTCCTTACTGGTGGGCATATTGGTCCATGATGACCTGTAACGTGATTTCACCACAATTAATGTGGATCCGCAGTTTGCGTCGCAGCTTGCTTTTCACCTTCTTCATTTCGATTGTCGTAAACATCGGTATGTGGTTTGAGCGTTACGTGATCATCGTTACTTCTATCCACCGCGATTACATTCCTGCGGCATGGAGTATGCACTTCCCAAGCCATATTGATATCGCTGTATACATCGGTACCATCGGTTTATTCTTTGTATTCTTCCTTTTGTTTGCGCGTTACTTCCCAGTACTCGCACTCAACGAAGTCAAAACCATTTTGAAAGGCTCTGGTCAATCTTACAAAGAGTCGCCAGATTATCACAAACATCATTAAGCAAAGGCTATGTCAGATAAAGTTCTATACGTAATGTATGATGACGATGAAGTGCTCAAAAACAGCGCTAAGCAGCTCGTCGCAAAAGGAGTGAAGATTTCAGAAGTATTCTCTCCGTTCCCAATTCACGGAATCGACCCAATCATCGGTGTGAAAAACACACGTTTGGGCATCATGGCCTTCCTTTATGGCTTGACCGGTTTAACACTGGCCACTGTCGGAATGCGCTTCTTCATGATTGTTGACTGGCCAATGAATATCGGTGGTAAGCCAAACTTCTCTTACCTAGAGAACATGCTTGCTTTTGTTCCGATTACTTTTGAGTTCACGGTAATGTGTGCAGCTCACGGAATGGCAATTACTTATTTGCTGCGCAACAAGACCCTACCAGGTATGCCAGCTCAGAACCCAGATCCACGCACTACAGATGATAAATTTGTAATGGAGATTCGCCTTAGCGAGAACCACAAAGTAACTGAAGCAGAGCTCGACGGCATGTTGCAAGAAATCGGTTACCTCGAATTGGATAAAAAAGAAATTAAATAAGTACAGGGCCACATGAAAAAAATCGTTTACACAGCATTTAGTGGTGCAGCCTTGACAATGTCATTGCTATTGAACTCCTGCGTGTCTAATGCAGACAGTCCAGGTTTAGAATACGCGCCAGATATGTACCGTACACCGGGCATTGAAACTTACGTAGACTACGGAGAAGTTCGTGGTCGTATCGACGAATCTAAGAAAGGTAATTTGTCGGCTATGACACCTCCTCGCAACACTATACCTTACTATGGTACCGATTCATCAGAAGTCAAATTAATGTTGCCTTATTTCCGCAAACCAAATGTCGCTTTCCGCGAAACACACGGTTTGTTTGGTTGGGACTACTCAAGTGCTGACGAATACACACTTGCTGTAGGAGATAAAAATCCATTAATGTTGAATGCAACAAATGCAGAGGTCGTGATCACAAAAGGTAAAGAGCTCTTTACCGCTATGTGTCAGCATTGTCACGGTGAAAAAGGAGACGGTAACGGCCCAATGGTTGCTTCCGGTGCCTACGCTGGTGTACCTAACTACGTTGGTTTGGCTGCTACAGAAGGGCAAATGTTTTATTCAATTTACTACGGAAAAGGCATGATGGGTGCACATGGTTCAATTCTTAATAAGAAAGAAATTTGGACGATCGTTCATTACATCGGTCGACTACAAGATGCAAACTACGGCAAATTTGATGCTACTGGTGCTGCAATTGTAGGCGCTGTTTCAGACACCACAAACGCGAATTAATCAAGAAGAGCAATGGAATTTCAAATCACCAAAAAAGCGAAAAACGTAGCATTTGGCCTGATGGGCTTTGGTGCGCTCCTTACAATCATCGGTGTTGCGCTTACTGCGTCAGATCACCATTTTTTGACTCGTTTCTTGGCTTCTGGCCTTATTAGCGGTTTCTTCTTTTTTGCCTTGGGCTTAGGAGCACTTTTCTTCCTTTCCCTCAAATACGCAACTGAAACCGGTTGGTATGCGGCAGTGAAGCGCGTCATTGAGGCAGTTGCTGGTTTCTTGCCAGTAGGCATGATCGTTCTCGGTGTGGTATTACTAGTTATTACACTTGCCGATGGTGCTCATATCTATTCTTGGATGGACCCAGAAGTCAAAGCACACGATGAAGTCGTTCGTCATAAAGCAGCTTACCTCAATCCAATTTTCTTTTGGATCAGAACTTTAGTGTACTTTACTACTTACTACTTATTCTACCGTGGTTTCAGAAACCGTTCCCTAGAAGAAGACAAAGTAGGTGGTACCGAAATCCACTTTAAAAACTATAGAAGAGGTGCGCACTTCCTCATCTTCTTTGCAGTATTTAGTTCTACCTCTGCATGGGACTGGATCATGTCTATCGACGTGCATTGGTTCTCTACACTCTTCGGATGGTACACATTTGCTGGTATGTGGTGTTCTACAATGGTGGTGTTGGTTTTAACTACACTTTACCTCAAGACCCTAGGCTACCTTCCAAATGTCAACGATTCTCACATCCACGACCTTGGTAAATGGACTTTTGCTACTTCATTCCTTTGGTCTTACATGTGGTTCTCACAGTTCATGCTCATTTGGTACGCAAACATCGGTGAAGAGGTCGTTTACTTCCAACTGCGTATCGCTGAGTTCAAATACCTTTATTTCGGAATGTTCATCATCAACTTTGCATTCCCAATGTTGATCCTTATGTCTCGCGATGCGAAGCGCAATGCAGGTATCCTAGTGTTTGTAGGACTCATGATCTTGACAGGTCACTGGTTAGATGTTTACATTATGATTTCAGCAGGAGCTTTGGGCGCGAACGCAACAATTGGTGCGTTGGAAATCGGAATGGCGTTGTTAATGGCAGGAGTCTTCATTTTTGTAGTGCTTCGCAATCTCACAAAAGCACCGCTTACTCCAGTCAATCACCCATTCTTGGATGAAAGTAACCACCACGAAATTTAATTTGAAGACAATATAAAAAGTCATGGAAAATAAATTAATCATTTTACTTGTCATTGTTTTAGGCGCAATTGCTATTGCTCAATTGGTGCGTATCTATGAAATCTCTTCTAAGTTGCGCAAGACCGGAGAACACGAAATCTCTAACCGAGACAACAATCTGAATGGCCGCATGATGTTCATCTTTATGCTTTTGTTATTTGGCTTCTTCATTTATCTAATGCAAGCCTATGGCTGGACTGGCCGTGGTTCTGCAGCTTCCGATGAAGGTGTTGAAATGGACTGGTTGTTGAACCTGAATTTCGTAATTATTATCGCCATATTCTTTTTTACAAATTTCCTTTTATTTTATTTTACTTGGAAATATGTAAAGAAACCAGGAGTTCCTGCTTATTACTACCCGCACAATAATAAATTAGAGCTCATCTGGACAATAGTTCCAGCTGTTGTTCTTGCAGTCATCATCATCCTAGGTCTTCAAACCTGGAGTCACCTTTCTGGTCCTTCAAAACCAGAAGCTGAAAAAATTGAATTGTTTTCAAAGCAATTTGATTGGACTGCACGTTATTCAGGCGCCGACAACACCTTAGGTCTTTATGACTACAAACTAACACTTGACAATAATGAATTGGCTTTGTTGACAAGCAATACAATCGATTCTGCCCTCAACAACATGTTCAATAGCTCAACAGGTATCCGCAGTCTTCAAAAATTATTGAACAACCGCGACACCATCTTCAGCGACTCTACTTTGAACGTTTTGAAAATGGATCTTTCTAGAAAAGAGAGATTATACCGTTTCTTGACACAAATGAAAGAAAATCACAATCCTAAATTGGATGCAAGTGCATGGGACGATATCATTCAGAAAGACACGCTTTATTTGTGCAAAGGCCAAGAGTATGAAATCGCTTTGCGCGCCAAAGATGTTATTCACTCTGCTTACTTCCCGCATTTCCGCGCACAAATGAATACGGTACCTGGTATGGCTACACGTATGAAGTTCACGCCAAACAAAACGACCAAAGAAATGCGTCAAGAGAAAAATGATGAAAACTTCAATTATGTCTTGATGTGTAACAAAATTTGTGGTGGCGCACACTACAAAATGAAAATGATAGTTGTTGTACTTGATAAACCAGCTTATAAAAAATGGATGGATGCCAAGAAAAAAATGACTTTCAAGGATCAATACTTTCCTGTAGCAGCAACCACGCCAGCGGCGCCAGCTGATACTACAGCAGTAACAATGAATTAATTTTAGCAACGATAAAACATAAAGAAATGGCTTCACACGACGCACACGCACACGGACATCATGAGGATCACCATCACCATGAGGAGCATTTTATATCTAAATACATCTTTTCGCAAGATCACAAAATGATCGGAAAGCAGTTCTTAATGACTGCTGTCTTCATGGGTCTTGTGGCAATGATGTTGTCCATTTTATTCCGTATTCAAATTGCTTGGCCAGGCGAAAGCTCCGATTTCCTTTCTTTCTTTTTAGGGGAGAAATGGGCTCCAAATGGCGTTCTTAAAGAAGACATGTATCTTGGTCTAGTGACTATACATGGCACCATCATGGTCTTCTTTTTATTGACAGGTGGTTTATCGGGTACTTTCTCAAACATCTTAATTCCATTGCAATTAGGAGCGCGAGACATGGCCTCTGGGTTCCTAAATATGCTTTCTTTTTGGGGTTTTGCCTTGTCTTCTATCATCATGCTTATTTCTTTATTTGTAGAGTCGGGGCCAGCAATGGCAGGTTGGACGGTTTACCCACCGCTATCAGCACTACCACAGGCAGTTTCTGGTTCTGGTTTAGGAATGACGCTTTGGTTGGTATCCATGACGATCTTCATTGCTTCGTCATTGATTGGTTCCCTGAACTATATCGTTACCATCATCAACTTGCGCACAAAAGGCATGACCATGTCGCGCATGCCACTCACCATCTGGGCTTTCTTTGTAACAGCAATCTTAGGTGTGTTGTCCTTCCCAGTTCTATTATCTGCAGCTTTGTTACTCATGATGGACCGCTTAATGGGTACCTCATTCTACCTTTCTGATATTATAGTAGGAGGTGAAATGCTCACCAACCACGGCGGTTCACCAATTCTCTATCAACACTTGTTCTGGTTCTTGGGTCACCCTGAGGTTTACATCGTATTGTTACCAGCACTTGGTTTGTCTTCTGAAATTATTGCAACTAACTCGCGCAAGCCAATTTTCGGTTACAAAGCCATGATTGGTTCTATTCTAGCAATTGGATTCTTGTCCTTTATTGTATGGGGTCACCACATGTTTGTTACAGGTATGAACCCATTCCTAGGGAGTGTTTTCGTGTTCACGACCTTACTCATTGCTATTCCATCTGCAGTGAAGGTATTTAACTACATTACTACACTATGGAAAGGCTCATTGGTCCTTACTCCAGCAATGCTTTTTGCCATTGGATTGGTTTCTACATTCATCACCGGTGGGGTTACAGGTATCATCCTAGCCGACTCCGCGTTAGATATCATGTTACACGACACCTACTTTGTTGTGGCTCACTTCCATATTGTAATGGGTATGTCAGCAGTATTTGGAATGTTTGCAGGGGTTTATCACTGGTTCCCTAAAATGTTCGGCCGCATGATGAATACCCGTTTGGGTTACGCACATTTCTGGGTAACACTAGTTGGTGCTTATGGCGTATTCTTCCCGATGCACTTTGTTGGTTTAGCAGGTGCCCCACGCCGTTATTATGACTATTCATCTTATAGCGAGTTCGACAACAACTCTTTTGAATTAATGGTTGACCTCAACCAGATTATTACAGCCTTTGCAATTATAGCTGCAGTTGGTCAGGTACTCTTCTTGTTTAATTTCTTCTACAGTATTTTCAGAGGCCCTAAAGCTCCTCAAAATCCATGGAATTCTACAACACTCGAGTGGACAACACCAGTTGAACACATTCATGGCAACTGGCCTGGCGAATTACCAACTGTTCACCGTTGGCCTTATGACTATTCTAAGCCTGGCGCTGCATCGGACTTCATTACGCAAATCACGCCGCTCGAAGAAGGCGAGGAGGAACATTAGACTTCACATTAAATAAATTGAAAAAGGCCCGAATTTCGGGCCTTTTTTGTTGTATCATATTTAGGAAGGAAGATGAAAAAGATTTGAAAAGTAACGGAAAGAATTGAAGTTACGATGAGTTATTAGGACTCCAAATATAACGATCACTTGAGATGATGCAATTCAAGTTTAGTTTTCTGAATTTAATTCTCTAGAAACAATTTCAAGTTCTTTGTAAAAGTCCTGTCCAAAGGCTCTGATAAGTGGTTCTTTCAAAAACTTGTATACAGGAACATCGAGTTGCTCTCCACAAGCACAAGCAGGCTCGCAGATATCCCATTTTTCATAATTGAGAGCGGTGTATTGGTCAAACTTTTTAGTGCGGATCGGGTAGAGGTGACAAGATATTGGCTTGATGAAATCGATTTGACCTTCTCGGTGCGCTTTTTCGATGGCGCATTTTGCTGTATTTGTTTGGTCGAAATACACAAAGGCACATTCTTTTCCGTTGACGAGGGTTGTTGCAGGTTCAAAATCATCATCTTCGTATACTACACCTTGTGCTTCAATAGCCTCAATGCCTTCTGGTCGCATAAAAGGAAGAATCTTATCAAGATGAGCCTCTATAATTTCTACTTCCTCTTTTGTGACAGGAGCACCTCCATTCCCTTCTATACAACAAGCTCCTTTGCAGGCGCTCAGGTCGCAAACAAATTGTCGCTCAAAGATTTGGGTGGAGACGATTTTATCTTCGATTTCTACTAACATCTTACAAAGATACAGGATGATTTTGTGGATTAATTTAAAATCTGTATATTTGCATCACATTTGTAGATGATTAGAACGAGGGGACGCAAGTCCCCTCTTTTTTTCGATAAGCACTACAAACGCACGAATACAATAATATGTTAGAGAAAAAGTTGATACAAGAATTGATAGATGAACGCATAGCAGAGCTAGACAACGGCCTCTATGTAGTTGATTTACGCATTTCGCCAACAAACGTAATTCATGTCGAACTGGACAAATTAAAAGGCGGCGTGAGTGTCAGTGATTGCATGTCGGTTTCTCGCAACATCGAACACAACCTTGACCGCGAACAAGCCGATTTTGAATTACATGTGTCGTCAGCTGGTCTAGACAAACCGATTCGCCACATCAACCAGTTTGCTAAAAACGTTGGGCGCAGTTTCAAAGTTTTACCCGAAGTTGGTGAACAGTTTGAAGCTGAACTCATCAAGATGGCCGACGACAACTTAGTTTTTAAGCAGCGAATTCAAGTTCGCGACGAAGTCAAAAAGAAAAAAGTTTGGGTAGAAGAGTTTATAGAACTACCCTACGATCAAATAAAAGAAGCAAAAATTGTAATTTCATTTAAGTAAGCCCCATGAACAGTTTGGAACTTGTTGACTCATTTTCGGAGTTTAAAGAACTTAAAAACATTGACAAACAAACGATGCAGCACGTCCTCGAAGACGTCTTTCGTGCCATGCTCAAAAAGAAGTTCAACACCGACGAACACATCGATATCGTTGTCAATATTGACAAAGGTGATGTCCAAATCTTTTTGAATAAAGAAATCGTTGACGACGGTGAAGTCGAAGACCCGAATACAGAAATCGCTTATTCTGATGCCATCAAAATTGAGCCCGATTTCGAAATCGGCGAAGAAGTAACCGAAGAATTCAAATTTGGCGATTTCGGACGTCGCAATGTTTTGGCTTTGCGTCAAAACCTCATTTCGCGTATCATGGAGCTTGAAAAAGACCAACTATACAACAAATACAAAGAGCGTATTGGCGAGATCGTAACAGGCGAGGTTTACCAAGTCTGGAAGAAAGAAATCCTCATCATGGACGACGACAACAACGAGCTCATTTTGCCGAAGTCAGAACAAATCCCTTCGGATTTCTTCAAAAAGGGCGAGTCAGTTCGTGCGGTTGTCGCTAAAGTCGACATGCGCAACAGTACTCCTGTCATCATCCTTTCACGCACTGCGCCTGAGTTCCTTGAGCGTTTGTTCGAACTCGAGGTGCCAGAAGTATTTGACGGCCTCATCACCATCAAGAAAATCGTTCGCGAACCAGGAGAGCGCGCTAAAGTAGCCGTAGAATCCTACGACGACCGCATTGACCCAGTAGGGGCTTGTGTAGGTATGAAAGGTTCCAGAATTCACGGCATTGTCCGCGAGTTGCGCAACGAAAACATCGACGTCATCAACTATACGTCGAACCAACAATTACTCATTCAACGCGCCTTGTCGCCAGCCAAGATTACCTCAATGGAAATCCTTGAAGACGACAAACGCGTCAAAGTATTCCTTCGTCCAGACCAAGTTTCTTTGGCAATTGGTAAAGGCGGTAACAACATCAAACTCGCAGGCAAATTATGCGGATTTGAAATCGACGTCTACAGAGATGGCGAAGTAGATATCGAAGATGTCGACCTCGAAGAATTTGCAGATGAAATCGATAGCTGGATCATCGATGAACTCAAAGCAATTGGTTGCGATACTGCAAAATCAGTGCTTGAAATCAGTGTAGACGACCTCGTGTCGCGCACCGACCTCGAAAAAGAAACTATCGAAGAAGTATTCCGTATTTTGAAAGCGGAATTTGAATAACTTTAATACCAATAAGGAGCGCAACAGTAGATTATGGCGGGAAAACCGATTCGTTTAGGAAAAGCAGCAGGAGAATTGAATGTAGGGATACCGACAATCGTCGAATTTCTAGGTTCAAAAGGAATTGTCATTGACCCTACTCCAACATCTCGTTTGGAGCAGGAGCACTATGAAATTTTATGCCAGGAGTTTGCTGCAGACCAAAGCATGAAAGAGCAGTCTAAAGCTGCTTTACGTCGCGAGAAGCGAGAGTCTTTGTCGATCAAAGACAAACCTCTAGAAGATCAAAAACCAGCGCCGATCATCGAAGATGAAGACGAAGGAGATATCAATCTAGAGGAAATCAAGCGTCAAGTACTCGGCGAGGCAACACCAAAAGCACCAGAGCCTAAGGCTGAAGCAGTAGACCCTGTTATTGAAGAAGTTGCTGCTGCCGAACCAAGCGCAGAGGTCAGCGAGAATAAAGTGAATGTCATTGGCAAAATTGACCTCGACGCACTTAACCAAAAAACTCGACCAGACAAGAAAAAAGAAAAGGTTGTTGAAAAACAACCCGAAGTAGCGCCTGTCGTTCCAAGCCCAGAGGTTGGAAAAGAAGCCCCGGCTCCACAACCAGAACCAGCCGAAGATCCTGTAGCGAAAGCACCAGAAATCGAAACAATACGCGTGGCGCGCCAAACTCTATCTGGCCCCACAGTACTTGGTAAAATTGAGCTACCTGTAGAGCGTCAGCGAACGCCAGTTGCATCCTCCTCTGAAGACGCCAACTCTAAACGCAAGCGCAAGCGCATCAAAAAGGTAGAAGTTAGCAATACACCAAATACCAACGCCAACAAACCAAAAGCAGCTAAGGCCGAAATCTCTGAGCACGATATTCAAAAAGAAATCAAGGATACCCTTGCGCGTTTGTCAAATCAAGGTGGTAAGTCTAAGGCCTCCAAAAATCGCCGTCAAAAACGCGATAACTATGCGCAACGTCGCCAAGAAGAAATGGCAATGGCCGAGCTCGAAGAAAAAACACTCAAACTCACAGAGTTTGTAACGGTGTCTGAGCTTGCCTCCATGATGAACGTTCAGCCAACGCAAGTTATTTCGGTTTGTATGTCATTAGGAATTTTTGCCTCTATCAACCAACGTTTAGATGCCGAAACCATTCATATTGTAGCCGACGAATTTGGTTTTGAAACCGAATTCATCAGCGCTGAGCTTCAAGACGCCATTACTGTGGTTGAAGACCAACCAGAAGACCTCATCTCGCGTCCACCAATTATTACCGTCATGGGTCACGTAGACCACGGTAAAACTTCCTTACTTGACCGCATCCGTAACGCCAACGTTACAGAAGGTGAAGCCGGAGGGATCACGCAGCACATTGGTGCATACTCTGTTACGCTCAAGGATAACCGCAAAATGACTTTCCTCGATACACCTGGTCACGAAGCCTTTACGGCCATGCGTGCACGTGGTGCGCAGGTCACAGACGTTGCTATCATTATTGTAGCAGCTGACGACGACGTCATGCCACAAACCAAAGAAGCTATTTCGCATGCGCAAGCGGCTAACGTTCCAATGATCTTTGCGATCAACAAAATCGACAAACCAGGAGCCAACCCAGACCGCATCCGCGAACAACTTTCTGCCATGAACATCCTCGTCGAAGACTGGGGTGGAAAATACCAAGTACAAGAAATTTCTGCAAGACAGAATTTAAATATTGATGCCCTCCTCGACAAAGTTTTATTAGAAGCTGAACTCCTGGACCTCAAAGCAAACCCAGCCAAAAACGCTGTCGGAACCGTCATCGAATCATCCCTAGACAAAGGAAAAGGTTACGTTACCAACATGCTTGTAGAAGCAGGCACCATGCGCATTGGCGACGTCATCCTCGTGGGACGTTACTACGGCCGCGTTCGTGCCATGCAAGACGAACACGGACAAGCACTCAAAGAAGCTGGTCCAGCGCAGCCTGTATCCGTTCTAGGTATTGGTGGTGCACCTAGTGCAGGTGACAAATTCAACGTCCTAGACGACGAAAAAGAAGCCAAATCAATCGCGCAAAAACGCGAGCAGCTATACCGCGAGCAAGGTTTACGCACAACCAAACACATTACCCTCGACGAAATCGGGCGCCGTTTGGCCATCGGAGACTTCAAAGAACTCAATATCATCGTTAAAGGTGATGTCGACGGTTCTATCGAAGCACTTTCCGATTCCTTACTCAACCTCTCGACAGAAGAAATTCAAATCAATATCGTTCACAAAGGTGTGGGTGCCATTACCGAAGCCGATGTCAACTTGGCTTCAGCATCCGACGCAATTATCGTTGGTTTCCAAGTTCGCCCTACCTTAACAGCGCGCAAATTAGCCGAGACCGAACAAATCGACATCAGAATGTATTCCATTATCTATAAGGCCATTGAAGAAATCAAAGCCGCAATGGAAGGGATGCTTTCGCCAGATATCGAAGAAAAAGTACTCGGTTCAGCAGAGGTTCGCGAAACCTTCGATATTACCAAAGTCGGTACCATCGCAGGTTGTTATGTCCTCGATGGCATCATCAAACGCAGTTCCAAAATACGCCTCATCCGCGACGGAATTGTGGTACACTCAGGCAGCTTAGGCTCATTGAAGCGCTTCAAAGACGACGTGAAAGAAGTCAAAAACAACTACGAATGTGGTTTGAATATCGATAAATTCAACGATATTAAAATTGGCGATATCATCGAAGCTTACGAAGAAGTTGAAGTGGCAAGAAAATTATAAACCCCAAGTGCAAAGCTTATTTTCATTAGTTTTGTAAGACAAAAAAATAGAAATTATGGGCAAATTCGGACCAACTGAAATCATCCTCATCCTTGCAATTGTTTTACTATTCTTTGGTGGTAAAAAAATTCCTGAACTCATGAAAGGTTTGGGTAAAGGGGTGAAGGAGTTCAAAGATGCTTCTAAAGGCGAAAACACCACCGCAGATACTTCTACAGAAATTTCTAAAGAAGAAAAATAACTGCATGTACCGATCTATCGCAGAGATTCAGAAGGCCTTGCATTCTGGCAAAACGGCATTGGACCTCGTTGAGGAACACTTGTCTTTCATCGAAGCTAACAAGCATCTCAATGCCTTTTTGGAAGTCTTTATCGACTCTGCACGTGCCCAAGCTCAAGTTGTTGATCAAAAAATAAAGGCAGGTACCGCAGGTCAGCTTGCGGGTGTCATTGTCGGTATCAAAGACAACATCTGTTTCAAAGACCACAAAGTTTCGGCTTCTTCTAAAATATTAGCTGGTTTTGAATCCATCTACACCTCAACCGTACTTCAACGCCTCATCGATCAAGATGCCATTGTTATCGGACGCCTCAATTGCGATGAATTTGCAATGGGTAGTTCCAACGAAAATTCAGCATTTGGTCCGGTACAAAACAATTGGAAACCCAACTATGTGCCTGGTGGCTCATCCGGAGGCAGCGCCGTAGCAGTTTCTGCACATCTCTGCACGGTTTCTCTTGGTTCTGACACCGGAGGTTCTGTGCGCCAACCCGCTTCCTGGACCGGCACTTTTGGCATCAAGCCTACCTATGGCCGCCTCAGTCGCTATGGCCTCATCGCTTATGCCTCTTCTTTTGATCAAATTGGTTTTTTTACCAACGAACTCTCCGATACACAACTTCTTTTAGCCCTTACCGCTGGTGAAGACCCCTACGATGCCACAAGCTCTAGCAAGACTTATCAAACCAGAACAAATTTACCTGAGAAACTCAAAATAGGCGTTTTAGCAGAATGCCTGAATCATCCGGGTTTGGATCCTGAAATCAAAGCCAAACTCGACCAAACACTTACTGATTTACGTACACAAGGTCATCAAATCATAGAGGTGAGTTTTCCTTACCTCGACTACATGGTGCCTACCTATTATGTTCTTACTACTGCCGAGGCGTCCTCTAATTTATCGCGTTTTGATGGCGTGCACTTTGGTTATCGCAGTGCTGATGCCAAAGGGGTAGAGGAGACCTACGTCAAATCGCGCAGTGAAGGTTTCGGACCAGAAGTACAGCGCCGCATCATGACGGGCACATTTGTGCTTTCTCATGGTTACTATGATGCTTATTACACGAAAGGACAACAAGTACGTCGTGTACTCAAAGACCGCACAACAGCACTTCTCCAACAATGCGATGTGCTTTTGTCGCCAACCACACCAACCACAGCATTTGAAATGAATGCGGTTAAGGATCCAATTCAAATGTACTTGCAAGACATCTTTACAGTTCATGCGAATCTTACCGGAAATCCTGCAATCAGCATTCCTTTTGGCGTTCATAGCAATGAATTACCTTTTGGCATTCAACTGATGGCTCGTGATTTCGAAGAGGACTTACTTTTTCATGCAGCGCAACAAATTCAAGAGGTGATATGATCAAATGGGCTAGTTTACTGTTGCTGTTTTTCACTACTGCACTTGCACAGAGTCAAAAACCCGCACATTTAGTCCGCCCTTCTGATACGCTCGACCCTAATCCATTTGTCAATACCGTACAGCAAAGTCTGAATTTATTTTACGCTGATTACGCCAATACCAATACCTACGATTCCATTATCTCTGCGCTCAATTATGCTCCAGGGCAAATCCCTACTTTTTCAGATTCTGTCATTTGCGCCCGTTTGTCCAAAATGAATGAGCTCACACCTTTTCATCTAGACTGCAACCAGGCAACTCTTTCCACGATCAAATTCTTTGCTGCCCAGCGCCGCGGTTTTATTCGTGTGGCTCTTGGTCGTTCGGCACTTTATTTTGATTTATTTGAAGAGAAACTCACGGAGTACGGCTTACCATTAGAGCTGCGTTTTTTGTCAGTCATTGAAAGTGGTCTGCGACCGCAAGTCAAATCCAGAGCCGGAGCCCTAGGATTATGGCAATTTATGTACAAAACAGGCCTTTATTTTGGCCTAGACGAAAATTCCTATATCGATGAGCGCATGGACCCTGAAAAGGCTACAGATGCAGCCTGTAGGTATTTGAAGCAACTCTACGGAATCTATGGCGACTGGAATTTAGCCTTAGCCGCCTACAACGCTGGCCCAGGGAATGTAAACCATGCCATTCGCAAATCTGGAGGCAAAACTACCTATTGGGAAGTACGTCCATTTTTACCTGCAGAAACCCAAGGATATGTCCCTAATTTCATTGCGGCAGCCTACATGATGACCTACCACGCAGAGTACAACATTATTCCAATGGAGGCTAAAATCCACAATGCGCAGCTAGACACCATGTGTGTCAAAAGTGGCATTCATATGCAAACCATCTCTAAACTTGTCGATTGGGAGCTCACCGAAATTCAAAGCCTGAATCCTGTTTACAAAACTACCTACATTCCCAAAATGACGCCCGCTCGTTGTGTGACCGGCCCAATGGATAAAATTGGTTTATTGGTGAGTTTTGAAGATTCGCTTTATAAACTAGAAGAGGCTATCTACAATCCCAAGCCAATTATTATTACCCCGGTTGTCAATCAAGACACCACTCAAAAAGATTCCCTGGCCGTAATTGCTTCTCCGGCAGACACCCTTCAAACAAATCCGCCATCCACAGCAAATCTTATGTATCATAAGGTAAAGAGTGGCGAAAATATGAGGCAAATTGCTTTGCGTTACAACGTAAGTATTGAACAACTAATGGAGTGGAACGCATTGCGAACCACCAATATATATGTAGGTCAAAAACTGACCATTTACACCAACCAAGCCCAGGTGCAAGTAACTCCTGCGCCAACACCAACACCGCCTCCACCGGTCAAGAAATATTATACGGTTCGCCCAGGCGATACTTTTGGTAAAATTGCCCAACGCAATAACCTCACACAGGCGCAATTGCAACGCCTCAATCCGGGGGTCAAAGTCAATAGCATTGATATCGGGCAGCGCATCCGCATCAAATAACCTGCGATGAAAATTTCTGGCGTCATTATCACTTACAACGAAGCCCGGAACATTGCCCGTTGTTTGGAATCACTTCAAGATGTTTGCGATGAAATTTTAGTCTTGGACTCCTTTTCAAGCGATACTACCGAACAAATTTGTCAATCCTTTGGGGTGCGTTTTGAGCAAAATACTTTTGAAGGACATATTCAGCAAAAGAACGAAGCACTTCAACGCGCAAGTCACCCGTGGGTCTTGTCCTTAGATGCAGACGAAGCACTGAGTCCTGAATTGCGCTCATCAATTCTTGCACTCAAAAAAGAGGGCCCTCACAAAGGAGGTTTTACCTTCAACAGACTCACCAACTATTGTGGCAAATGGATACACCATAGCGGCTGGTATCCAGATACCAAATTAAGACTCGTCACTAAAGCTGATGCACAATGGGGCGGAATCAATCCGCATGACCAACTTCAAACATCTAGTGAATTACCAATTCAGCATTTGAATGGCGATCTCCTTCATTATTCCTACTATACCAAAGCTGATCATTTTAAACAAATAGCATACTTTTCTGAGATAGCTTCAAAAGAATTGTACGCACGACGGGTGAGGAGTTCGCTACCAAAAATTGTAATGAAGGTACTCGCTCAATTTATCAAGACTTACTTTGTGAAGCTAGGCTTTTTAGATGGCGTAGCGGGCTGGCACATTGCCATAAGAAGCGCCTATGCTACCCAACAGAAGTACCAATTGCTTCGCAAACTCTGGCAAAATGGTTAATCCGACTAACATATTGATTTCAAGAACCGATGCCATAGGTGACGTTTGCCTTACTTTACCTGTTTGCCAAGCCATTAAAGACGCATTTCCGAATAGTCAGCTTACTTATTTGTGCAAAGGATATACCCAAGCGGTTGTGGCTTGTTTTGAACCGATTGATCAAATTCTGATCCTTGAAGAACTTGAGCAATCTGCACAAAAAGAGCGTAATGCACAGTTAGGTCAATTTGACGTCGTCATACATTTGTTTCCAAATAAGAAGGTTGCGCAATGGTGCAAGCAAGCCAAGATACCTATGCGCATTGGCACTTCACATCGCTTCTTTCATTTATTGACCTGTAATTTTAGACCGCATTTTACGCGCAAGCGCTCTGACTTACACGAGGCCCAATTGAATTTCAAGTTATTGGCACCGCTAGGATTAACAAAAGTTCCTACTTTTTTAGAACTTTCAAATAAGTTGAGATTCAAGACTCCAGACTTGACCAATCAAATTGTTGATCACGATTGGAGTCAAACCGTTCTCATCCATCCCAAATCAAATGGAAGCGGAGCAGAGTATCCTTTGGAGAAATACATGGCATTAGCAATGGAACTCGTTAAGAAGGGCTATCAGGTCTTTTTTACCGGCACTGAAAAAGAAGGCGCACAGTTTCGCACTCAAATTCCAGCGCATCCAGCGATTACCGATGCCACTGGTCAATGGGACTTACCCACTTTCATACAAATTATTGCTAAATCCAAAGCGTTGGTCGCTTGTTCGACTGGGCCCTATCATATCGCTGGTTTATGCGGCATACAAGCAATTGGTTTATTTGCGCAACGCAAGCCAATCCATCCGGGCCGTTGGGCAGCTTTAGGAGCCAATTCGTCGGCGCTTACCTTACCGGTCCTTTGCAATACTTGTGCAAAAGGCAACCCATGTAATTGCATAGAAAAAATCGAAATTCAGGATATTATTCATGCCATTGAAAAGTAGTTTTTGGTCTTATTTGCTTTTGGCAGCATATGTGATCTGCTACAGTGCAGGTTTATTTAGCTGGGGTAGCACTTTTCCTGAATTTGAACAAGAAACCCTACAAAAAGCCATTGGCCAAGGATGGCTAATTGCTCTTGTTTATTTAGGATTACAAACAAAATTTTATTTGAATGCCAATTGGTTACATAAATTACATTTCTTAGCCCCAGTTGCATTGTATTTAGAGACCTACCAGTCCGCACTGCCTTTTCTTTGGTTTTGGTCATTGTTATTGCTTCAATTCATTTTGATCGTGACTTATGAAGAATGGATAGTATGGAGAAGAATACCGGTTCTTAAAAATTTATTAATTGCTGCAATGTGGTTCATTCAACTGAATCTCATCCCTGGTCTAGCAGGCCATGCAAGTTTGATTTTTGCGCCATTTTTTATCTTTTATCTTGCGCTGAGTATTCAGGTTGACATCGAGGACATCGAGGAGGATAGCGGAAAAATCAAAACTTTGGCGAGTCTTTTAGGTAAAGAAACGGCAGGTTATCTGGTTATTTTTCTTTTGACTTTATTTGCCTTTTACATCGGCTTACCTTGGGTTTGGATCATGTTGGCATTAATTGTTTTGCAACGTGAGTTCCCTTTGCCAAAGGGCAGTTATGACAGCCTGCTCTTCCTTCTTGGCCTGTACTTTTTGCTCCGTTAAGTTCAAGCTTTGTATCTTTGTGCTTTCTATAAGCAAACATGGACTACACTTTCAACGCAATCGAAGCCAAATGGCGTCAAATTTGGCAAGAGCGCAACACATATAAGGTCAGCGAAGACAGCTCCAAACCTAAATTTTATGTCCTCGATATGTTTCCGTATCCTTCTGGGGCAGGGCTACATGTGGGGCACCCGCTTGGCTACATCGCTTCGGATATCTTTGCGCGTTACAAGCGTTTGAAAGGTTTTAACGTCTTGCACCCGATGGGTTACGATTCCTTTGGTTTGCCTGCTGAACAATACGCCATTCAAACGGGCCAGCATCCGGCCATCACCACCAAAGAAAATATCGCGCGCTACCGCCAACAACTAGACCTCATGGGTTTTAGTTTCGATTGGGACCGCGAAGTACGCACTTCAGATCCATCCTATTATAAATGGACCCAATGGATTTTTAAGCAATTATTTGACGCTTATTACGACCTCACCCTAGACAAAGCCACACCAATTACTTCGCTCATTCGAACTTTTGAGCAAGAAGGAAATATCAATACCAACGCTGTTCACGATTGCGAACAACGCTTTGATGCCGCTGCTTGGGCTGCATTTTCACCAGAAGCAAAAGAAGCCGTTTTGCAACAATACCGCATGGCTTATTTAGCCGAAAGTTGGGTCAATTGGTGTCCTGCTTTAGGCACAGTATTAGCCAATGACGAAATAGTCAACGGCGTTTCTGAGCGCGGGGGGCATCCGGTAGAGCAAAAACGCATGATGCAATGGTCTATGCGCATCAAAGCCTATGCAGAGCGCTTGCTACAGGGCTTAGACCGCATTGACTGGACTGACGCACTCAAAGAACAACAACGCAACTGGATTGGTAAGTCTAAGGGCTCTAGTGTGCAGTTTGCAGTGAAGGACACCGATCTTCAAATAGAAGTATTTACTACGCGCCCAGATACCATTTTTGGCGTAAGCTTCATGGTTTTGGCGCCTGAACATCCGTATGTCGCACAAATTTGTTCGCCAGGCCAAACTGAAGAGGTTCAGGCGTATCAGCATCTAGCTGCGCTCAAAACCGAAAGAGACCGCCAAGCCGATGTCAAAAACATTACGGGCGCCTTTACCGGAGCCTATGCTATGCATCCTTTTACCGGCCAACAAATCCCTATCTGGATCGGCGACTACGTTTTGGCTTCCTATGGCACTGGTGCGGTAATGGCGGTGCCTTGCGGAGACCAACGCGATTACGATTTTGCCAAGCATTTCAAGTTACCTATTCCAAATATTTTTGCAGACCAAGACATCTCTGAATCCGCCTATGCCGAAAAAGACGCCGTCATTGCCAATTCGGACTTTTTAGATGGCCTAGATGCCAAAGCTGCCATGGAGAAAGCCATTGCGGCTATTGAAGCTAAGGGCATTGGCCAAGGCAAAACCAATTACCGTTTGCGCGATGCGGTTTTTTCGCGCCAGCGTTATTGGGGCGAGCCCTTCCCGGTATATTACCAAGACGGTTTGCCACATTTAGTCGACGATTCCTTACTTCCTGTCACGCTTCCCGACGTTGATGCCTATTTACCCACCCAAGACGGCGAACCACCATTGGCAAGAGCTGCCAAAGATGCGTGGTCTTGTCAGTTGGGCGAGCGCATGGAATACAACACCATGCCAGGTTGGGCTGGTAGCTCTTGGTACTTCCTGCGCTACATGGATCCGCACAATCAAGAGGCTTTTGCCGACCCTCATAAACTCGCTTATTGGAACCAAGTCGATTTATATATCGGCGGATCCGAGCATGCCACTGGCCACTTACTTTATGCGCGCTTTTGGACCAAAGTACTTTACGACTTAGGCTTCATTCAATTTGACGAACCTTTTGCCAAACTCATCAATCAAGGCATGATTCTCGGCAAATCAGCAATCGCTTATATGGGCCCTGATCAGAAAATGTATTCGCTAGACATGCTTCCTGAAAATAAGGAAGGGTTTAGAGAGGTCCGCATTTTAATTGACTTACTCAACGACGACGAAAGCATCCAACTCGATGCGCTCAAAGCTTGGCAACCACAATATGCAGCACAAGAATTTGTGTGCAATGCTGACGGCAAGGTTTTGGTGAAGCGTGAAGTAGACAAAATGTCCAAGCGTTGGTATAATGTTGTTACCCCAGACGACCTCTGCGAAAAATATGGCGCCGATACCTTGCGCATGTACGAGATGTTCTTGGGCCCGCTCGAGCAAAGCAAACCTTGGGACACCAAAGGCATCACAGGTGTTCATGGCTTCCTTAAAAAATATTGGCGTTTGTTCCACCTCAATGGTCATTTTGAAGTGACAGACAATCAGCCGAGTCCGGCTGCGCTCAAAACCTTACACAAAACCATCAAGAAACTCACCGATGACCTCGAACGTTTTTCGTTCAACACAGGCGTTTCGAGTTTCATGATTTGCGTCAATGAACTCACTGAGCAAAAGTGCAATAACCGACATATTTTGGAGCAACTCACCATCTTAATGGCTCCTTATGCGCCGCACATTTGCGAAGAAATTTGGGCTCAATTACAGCCAACTTCCCCAACCATTTTTAATGCTGAATACCCTGTTTTTGACCCAAGCTACTTAACGGAGTCTAGTTTTGATTACCCTGTTTCTTTCAACGGTAAAATGCGTTTCAAGGCAACGCTTGAGCTTGCGCTTTCAGTCGACGAAGTAAAAGAAGTGATTTTGGCAAAGCCAGAGACCCAAAAATGGTTAGAAGGGAAAGACCCAAAGAAAGTCATTGTGGTGCACGGCAAGATTGTCAATATCGTGCTCTAGGCACGATATTAATTTTGCAGTGTTGGTTTATTCGAAATGCGATAACAAACTCGCCGAACTCTTGACTTCGGTAAGGAGCCCCTTGAGCGCTGCTGAGTGCGTGTGTATTTGCGCTCCGCCGGCAATGTAGCGCACGTTTGGCGCGTCGTTGTGTAGTTGCTTGAAATACCCAACGATAAAATGCTGATCAACGGCGGTTAGCCAACTGCTCAACACAACTGTTGGTTGTAGTCTTTCGATACAATCTACCAAAGAATCATAAGGAAGGCTTTGGCCTAGGTAATAGGTGTAGTATCCTTTAGACCTCAATAGGTACTGATAAAATAACAAACCGATTTCATGCCAGTCGTGTTCTGGAAGAAACAGCAATACGCTTTCTGAAGATTTTGGCGGTATAGGCAGTTTGTCTATTTCGGTAATGACCTTTTGACGGATCAGATTTGAGATGAAATGTTCTTGTGCAGCAGTAATGCTATTCACTAACCACATGACGCCAATGCGGTCTAAAAAAGGAATAAGATGTTCCGAGAAAGTTATTTCTAAACCTTTGTTTTTGATGAGGTCATTAAGGGTATTGCGGAAGAGCTGTTCGTCAAGTTCTAGGAGCGCCAAGATGAGCTTTTCTTCGGCGTTGTCTATAGAAGAATTGAGCCTGATTTCAGAAACCATGGAATGAATGGCAGTGGTGCCCATGGTGGCAATTTTAGAAATCTTGAGCCCTTTTTTATTCAATAGGCTAACATTGAGCAAAAAAGACAGATCTGCATCGGTGTAGGTCCGAATTTTGGTGTCTGTACGGTCTGGAATGAGCATGCCATAGCGCTTTTCCCATATGCGAATGGTGTGCGCCTTGATGCCCGTCAGGATTTCGATATCTTTAATTTTATATTCTGCCATAGCTGAGTAGTCAAACCCTAACAACCTTGAACATAGATTGTTCGCAAAGCTGCAAAAATAAAAGTTTAAAGTAACTTTGCAACATGCAAATTAAAAGCGCCGAATTCACAATCTCCAATACTGAAGTCAGTAAATGCCCCCTAGATGGCAAACCTGAATTTGCTTTTATTGGCAGGTCCAATGTAGGCAAGTCCTCGTTAATCAATATGTTAACTTCTAAAAAAGGACTCGCCAAAACCTCAGGTACACCGGGCAAAACCCAACTGATCAATCACTTTCTGATCAATGAACATTGGTACTTGGTAGATTTACCTGGCTATGGCTATGCCAAAGTGAGCCGCACTCAACGCAGCACTTTTGAGCGCTTTATTGCCGACTACCTCACCAAAAGGGAAACACTCTACAACATATTTGTATTGCTAGATGCGCGCTTAGAGCCCCAAAAAATCGATCTCGAGTTCATGAACTGGTGCGGCCAAAAGGGCTTGCCATTCTCTATGGTTTTCACTAAAATCGACAAATTGTCGAGTACGGCCTTGCAGAAGAACCTCGCTAAGTATAAAAAGGAAATGCTCAAGGTTTGGGCAGAGCTTCCTCCAGTATTTACTACTTCTAGCGATTCTGGTTTTGGCAAAGAACCATTACTCAATTACATAGAGCAAATATTGGCATAAGCGTTTTTAGCCTCTTGAATTTTCCTTTCGAATTCCTTACTTTTGCACAAAAGTATCCGCATTATGGGAAGAGCATTTGAATACCGCAGAGCAGCAAAAGAAAAACGTTGGGACAAAATGTCCAAAATGTTTCCTAAACTAGGCAAGGCCATCACTATGGCTGCCAAAGAAGGAGGCATGGATCCTACCACCAATGCCAAGTTGCGCACGGCCATTCAAAATGCGAAGTCCGAAAACATGCCCAAAGACAATATCGAGTCTGCAATTAAGCGCGCAGCTCAAAAAGATATTGCCTCTTTTTCTGAAGTCAACTACGAAGGCAAAGGCCCACACGGAGTATTGGTATACGTCGAGTGCGCTACCGACAACCCAACCCGAACGGTGGCCAACGTAAAATCTTATTTCAATAAAGCAGGTGGCGGAGTGGTTCCAAATGGCTCCATGGAATTCATGTTTTCGCGTAAAAGTGTATTTGAATTTGCCAAAACACCAGAGCTCGACCCTGAAATGCTCGAATTAGAACTCATCGATGCAGGTTGCGAACAAATTGAAGTCGAAGAAGAACAAATTATCGTTTACGGCGACTACACTGCATTTGGCACCATCGCTAAAGCACTAGAAGATATGCAAATTGAAGTGCAGAAATCAAGCCTCAAACGCATTCCAACAAGCCCCGTTGAATTTTCAGAGGAGCAACTCGTCGATATTGAAAAAATGCTAGACAAAATTGAAGACGACGACGATATTCAGCAGGTCTTTACCAATATTGCTTAAACCACACACTAAAAACGCTTTTTTTGCGTTATAACGCCTTTGATTGTCCATGCGTACAAGCCTCTACTTCTTACTGACATCGTTATTGCTCCTTTTGTCATGGGCTTGTTCTACCGAAAACAATACACCACTCAATCGCTTTTATCACCAAACTACAGCCAAGTACAACGGTCATTTCAATGCGAAAGAACTCCTGCGCATTTCTTTAAAGACCTATCAAGATAGCCGCAAAGAAGACTTCTACACACTTTTACCAGTTTATCCGGTACCCAATGAAAAAGAGGTCAAAGGGATGCTGCCAGCCATAGACACCGCAGTTGTCAAATGCGCAAAAGTGATCCTCAACCACAGCATGCCCACTGCAGAAAACATGTTCTACAAAACAGTAGAATACAACAAATGGATTGACGAAAACTGGCTTACCGTAGGTGAGGCGTATTTTTACAGAAGAGACTACCTTAAAGCCCTCGACAACTTCCAGTTTGTGAAGCGCTTTTTTGACAAAGACGTCAGTGCTTATATTGCCAGTCTCTGGATTGCAAGAATTTACATCGAACAGCGTAAATACGCCGATGCTAAGCTCATCCTCGATGCCCTTAACGAACGCGCCGAAATTCAAAATGACAAAACGTTCACAGACTACATTCCGTTTTTGCGCAAGAAAAATCCGGAAGCCGGCCCACAAATGCCCAAAAATTTGCAATTCGAAATCCACCGTGCTTATGCCGATTTAGCCTTGCGTCGCCGCGAATACGACGTCGCTACAGAAGGGCTTGAACTCGCCATTTCAAAGTGTTCCAACGCTAAAGAAAAGGCCAGGCTACACTATATTTTGGCACAGATTCATCAACTTCAAAATAAAACCCCTGATGCAGCCTACCACTACGGTAAAGCGTTCAAGGCAGCCGCTGCTCCCGACATCGCATTCAATGCACGCCTGAACCGCGCAATTGTAAGTGGCGACGACCGCCTCATGACCGATCTACAAAAAATGTTGCGCGACGCCAAAAACGCTACCTTCAAAGACCAAATTTACTATGCCATGGCCTTAATGGAGCTCACTAAAGGCAACAAGCCATTGGCCAAATCTCACCTCACTTCATCTGCATTCTATTCCAACAACAACAAGCGCCAGCGCGCGCAATCCTACGAAAAACTCGGCGATCTTTCCTTTCAGGAAAAGAACTTTGTATATGCTCAAAAATACTATGATTCCAGCTCGCGCTACATCACCGACGACTACCCGAACGGCGACCAAATCAAGGGCAAAGCGACCAAACTAGCCGACTTAGTCAAAGCGATCGAAATTGCTCAATTCGAAGACTCCGTTCAAAAAATTGCAGCATTATCAGAGAAGGATCGCGAAGATTTCCTCAAAGAAACCATCAAGCAAATCAAACGCGACGAACAGCGTCGCAAAGAACTAGAGGCGGCAAAACTGCTTGCTCTTCAGCAAAGTCAGCCCACCAACACCAATGGCAATGCAAACAAATTTATCTTCAACAACCCTAAACTTCGAGAAGAGGGCTTCAATGATTTCCGAAAAAATTGGGGCTTAAGAGAGAATACCGACGACTGGCGCCGCAGTGAGCGCGTGATTCTAAACGCCAACAATGATGTTAAAGGACAGGACAGCACCCAAGCCTCAACAACCGCCCAAAACAAAGACTCCTTATCAGTAGAAAGCCTCCTCAAAAACATCCCACTCACACCAGAAGCACTGAAAGCGTCGCAGGAGCGTTTGCTAGATGCACTTTATACTTCAGGTGTTTTGTACAAAGAAATTCTCAATGAAACGGAGCTTGCCGCCGCTCAGTTTTTGGCAATCCTCGATAAAAAATTAGACCATCCAACCGATCTTTCTGCCGCATTTCAATTGTACAAAATTTACGAAAATGGATCAGGTGCTGACCAATACCGCCAGTATATCCTTCAAAAATACCCGTCTTCAGATGCAGCTAAATATTTCAAAGACCCAGATTTCTACGTCAAGCAAAAACTGAGTGCACAAAAAGACCAACAAGCCTATTTAGCATTAGTAGAAAAGTACGACCAAGGGTATTTTCCTCAAGTTCAAAGCGCTACCCAACAAATCATCGACACGGACCCGGCCAATGCCTACCGCGCAGAATATCTTTTATTGAACGCTCTTGCTGTTGGCCAGCAAGTTACTGATAAGCAAGTTTTGGTGCCGCTTTTACAACGCATTATCGATGAAAAACCAAAGTCAGATCAAGCCATTCGCGCCAAAGAAATGCTCGACATACTTAAAAAAGGTTATTCTAAGTTTGATACCAACAAGCCAACAAAGCAGGTTTCTATCTTTACCGATATTCCAAATGTGCCGCAGTTTGTCATTGTATTACTCGACGACGACGAAGAAGCCGATGACCTCCGCACTACAGTTGCCAATTTTTCTACCAAAGCCTTCAAGACCGCTAAAGTCAAGGTGAGTATCAAAACAACCCTAGATGAAAAGAATTTCATTTTAATTTCTGAGTTCCCAACAAGCAAAATTGCATGGGATTACCTCAATGCCTATAAGGCCGGAGCAGAGTATTTAGATGACTATCAAAACAATAAAATTTTCATTATCAATCAAGAAAATTTGAAAAAGTTGATAGAAACATCGAAATTTGATGAATATAAAGGATTTTTCATCGACAATTACTAAGCAACATGCTAAGAAAAGACATTTTCGGAGGTTCTCAACAGCCTGACAACACCGACCGCACAAACCGCATCATTGCCGGTACTGAAATCAACGGAGACCTCACTTCAGATACCAATATTCATTTAGAGGGAGAGGTAAACGGTAACGTTTCATGTGCAGGACGCGTCATCATCGGCACTTCTGGTAAAATCAATGGCAACCTCGTTTGTGTGAACGCCGAAATCGACGGCGCCATGGACGGCCAACTCTTGGTTGAAAACCTTTTGGTTTTGCGTTCCACAGCACGCATCAAAGGCGATATCCAAACCATGAAACTTCACATCGAAGAAGGTGCGTTCTTTGAGGGAGCATGTGTCATGCGCGCAGGTGTCAGCACTCAAAAATTGGATGCCGAGGCTGCGTTCAATGACTAACAACAAAACAAGTAATCCTTATCTAAAATTAAGCTCAGCAGCTATTCAAATGGCTGCGGTTATCGGTGGTTTTACCTGGCTTGGAACTTACCTAGATACCAAATGCTCTACAGATAGCTTATTTACAATTATAGGCGCTTTGCTAGGCGTAGCTATAGGCTTGTATCTCGTTATCAAAGAAGTCAATCAACTCAATCGTGAAAATCCTTCCTCATAAAAGAATTGCACCATGGTCTTATTTGGCCACACTTTTAGCAGTGCATTTTGTTTTTGTTATTCTTTACCTCACAGGAATTTTCAGAATCCCTTTTGGGCAAATGTTTGCTGTACAATGCACTTCTTTTTTACTGGTGCTCATTTCAGCTTGCATTTTGTTTATCAAAAACAATGGTGATCCTGCCGTTCAAACCTTTCGCTTCCTGATCATTAGTGTAACGCAGTTGTTAGGATATCTTTCGACGAGTTTAGCCCTTATTTATACAGACCAAACAACAGAATTAGTCTTGTATTTATTAAGCCTCTCCTTAAGTGTTTTAATTCTGCAAACGAGTTATTTGGTGCGCCGTTTAAAATGAGCCAATAAAAGCAAGTAAGAGTTTTGCAAGAGGTTCAAAAGCAGCATAACTCAACTCTTCTGCGGTGTCTTGGATGTCGTGGTAATGTTTGTTTGGCCCCATTGTATAGACAAAAAAGGCGGGCACTCCTTTTTCAGTGAAGAAATAATGATCAGAATTAGCAGCCGGCCCTCTTGATTTAACTTGTGTCAAGTATTTTGTCTCAAGATTAATTTGGGTCAATTTTTCAAATTCGGTTTTGAATAAGGTGGCATTGACAACAGTAATGCCTTCCTCCCCGCTTCCCATGATATCGGTATTGAGTAAAAAGCGGATTTTTTTTAAGTCAAACAGCGGGTGTTCCACAAAATAATGCGAACCCACAAGACCTGCTTCTTCGGCGCCAAAGGCGATAAATACATAATTAAAGTTGGAGTCGCGCTTCAGGCTTAACTCCTGCGCAAGGTAGAGGAGCATCCCGACGCCCGATGCGTTGTCATTTGCACCTGGGAAGTATGTTTCCTTGCCCATGCGCCCAAGATGGTCGTAATGCGCTGTAATGACCAAATAGGGCTTTTGCTTTGGCTTAATGGCGGCAGGTAAATAACCAACCACGTTACTAGAAGTAAATTTTGGAATAAAACTACTTTCCAGAAAAATAAAAGCACTTTGAGGTTGGGCAGCAAAAGACGACGCAACAACTTGGAAAGCGGGGTATGGTTTGGCTTCTTGGCTCACTGACCACGTGAGTTTGCTTGTGGTGAGTTCAATAGTAGGTGCAAATTGTTGGAGTTCTTGCAACCTCATTTGCATGACTTTATTGGTATCGCCGCCAAAACCTGAAGTTCTGACCACCAGTATGCGGTCTTTAGGGCACGGTTTGAATGCATTGACGCTTCGATATATTGTAGCAGCTTTGCAATAAACCAGTTGATAATTGTTTGGCATGACACCAGCAGATGCAGGATCAACAAGGTAGTCTATTCCGGGTTGTAGTGTATCATCGCCCACCACGAAAGTACAAGCACCAGGAAAGGTTTGTACCGGCAAAGTAAAGGTTTGTTGGTAATTGCGTTTAAAGGGTTTCAGACCAATCTTATGGAATTCAGAAGCGATTAAATTGGCCGCTAAAACCCTGCCGCCATCTACATAGCCTCTGCCGGCATACTCGGGCGAACAGAGCATGGAAATGGTCTGCCGATAAGGGTAGTGCTGCCCATGGGCAAAGAAAAGCGCGAAGCTAAAAAGAAAACTAAGCGCCAGCCGCATGGCGACGACAGATTTTGTAGATGAAGTCTTCTACAATTTCAGATTCGGTGTCCCAGTTAAATGTTTGGGCTAATTCGGCAAGCATGTTGCGGGCAGCGTCCATAGATGCGAGTTGGTCGAGTTGCTTGATATTTGTCGAGAAATCGTCTGATGAACCTTCGAAAAGTTCATTGATAAATTGTAATTTTTCGTTGAGCGTGAAGGCGCCAATAAGGCTCTCCAATGGAAAAACACTGCGGCTGTCGCGGATATTGGCTTCCATTTCTGCCATCCAAATAGGTTGGTCTGCGGAAAATTGCGGTTCCCAAGGTGTGGGCGCTTCAGTTTCTTGAACCGGCTCCGCAAAAGTTTGAATCGGTTCTTCGATTTCGTCCTCTTCTTGAATTTGTTCTTCTTCTTTCTCTTCCTCTAGAAGGTGTTCTTCAACTGCTTGAATGTGTTCTTCAACTGCATCCTCTTCAATAATAGGTTGTTCTACTTCTTCCTCTAGAAAGAGTTCTTCTACTTCTTCTTCCTCCTCTTGCCATTGCTCCGTAGAAGCTTCTTGGTCGAGTATGTCACTTTCACCATTCGCAAAAGTGACCTCAAATTCAGGTTCAGGTGTGATAGTTGGCTCATCTATTGACCCGAATAAATCGATGGGAGTTTCAATTTCAGTCTGTCGAATACTTGCCGAAATGACAGGTTCTTGAACTCCTAAAACATTGGTTTCGTAAATTTTGTAACGCAGAATAACCATGCGCTCGTAAAGCTCTTTGGCATCTTCGACTAATAATTCCATATCTTCCGGGCTCAAGGCTCCGGATTCAAGTTTTTCAACTCCAGTTTGGAGGTGTCCGAGAATTGTTTTGATCATTAGAGAAGGACTTTTTTCTGACATTGCTTATAACTTATTAATTTCGTGCAATCGGCGGTATAATTTACCATCGAATCAAAATTAGAAAACATTTCACAATCTCATTCAACAGCAGTATGTTTTTAGAGCAATTTACCAAAGAAAACGGACAACAAGGTTGGATTGAGGTGATCTGTGGTTCGATGTTCTCCGGAAAAACCGAAGAACTCATCCGTCGCTTACGTAGGGCCGAATTTGCCAAGCAGACAATTTTACTTGTTAAACCGGGCATCGATGACCGCTACGCCACAGAAGCCGTAGTGAGCCATCAGGGGCAAAGTTGGGAGGCCAAACGCGTTGCTGAGGCAAAAGAAATACAAGAAGAATGGAACGGCCAGCAAATTGTGGCTATTGACGAAGCGCAGTTTTTTGATGCAGCACTTGTGCAAGTTTGCAATGACTTAGCCAATAACGGTGTTCGTGTCATTGTTGCGGGTTTAGATATGGACTTTAAGGGTCTGCCGTTTGGTCCAATGCCCCAGCTGATGGCAATAGCAGAAGAGGTGAGTAAAGTTCATGCCGTTTGTGTTCACTGCGGTAAACTAGCTCAGTTTTCACATAGAACAGTAGCTCAAACCCAACAAGTACTTGTCGGGGCGGTAGAAAAATACCAGCCCTTGTGCCGTAGTTGTTATCAAAAAGCGTTGCTATGAAATTAGACCTCAATGCTACGGCCTTAGCCCATATTCTTCAAGCTGAATTAAGCGGCGCGCTTCATTTGGCAACAATTAATGAAGTAGCCTACGATACAAGGAAGCTTATTCGAACGGAAGGTGTGGTATTTTTTGCATTGAAAGGGGCTAAACAAAATGGCTCAGCTTACATCGAAAGTGCCTATGATAAGGGCATTCGAAATTTTGTTGTCGCAGAACAACCATTGCTACTCCAACCCGAAGCGAATTATTTTCTAGTGAATGATGTGTTACTTGCACTTCAAAAATTGGCGGCTTTTCATCGCACAAGAATTACATATCCAATAGTAGCGATTACAGGAAGCATTGGCAAAACAACAGTCAAAGAATGGATTGCCCATCTCCTCGGCGAACAGTTCAAGGTGCACCGCAGTCCAAAGAGTTATAATTCTCAGCTCGGTGTTGCATTGTCCCTTTTGGCCCTGCCGCTCGAAGGCGATCTTGCTTTGATAGAAGCTGCCGTTACCAAACCCGGAGAAATGGAGCGTTTACAAGAAATGATTCAAGCCAATTATTGTTTGGTGACGACCAAAAATAAAGGAACGCGTCATGAATTTTCAAGTCCTGCTGAATATATTGAAGACTTGCTCCTTTTAACTAAAAATTGCCAATGGGTGTTGGATGGGGATGACTATGACCCAAGTAAAATGAAAAACTTTGAACAATTGGCCTTGTTCATTCCATTCAACGATCCTATCCGCATTCAGAATGCAAAACTTGCCCTAGCCTGTGCCTTGCAATTCGGGACTTGTACGGCTCAAGCGGTGCGTTCACTCCCTAAATTAGCTAACCGCCTAGAAACATTCGAAGGAATTCAAGGAGCCACACTCATCAACGATGCCTACACCCTCGATTTACTTGCCTTTGAGGGTTCTTTGGCTTTTTTAAATGCCGCAGCAAAAGGGAAACCTAAGATGGTTTGTTGCATCCTCGCAGCCAATCAAACGCAGCTAAAAGATGACATACTTAGTCTTCTAGAAGCGCAGCAAATTACACACTACTACATCTGGGACAAGTTGCCTTTGGTGTTACCTGACATCACAGAGCATGTGGTGCTCATTAAAGGAAATCAATATGAGCTTACCGAAGCGCTTTTGAGTAAATGGAAGCGCAAATCTCACAGTACGGTGGTGCGATATGATTTATCAGCTCTCCAACACAATCTTAGATTATATCAACAAACATTGGCCCCCACTACACAAATATTAGCCATGGTCAAAGCGCAGGCTTATGGAGCAGGTCTTGACCAAATTGCCCAACAGCTGGTTCAATCTGGCGTCAATTATTTTGGCGTGGCATATGCAGATGAAGGCGCGCTACTTAGACAAGCAGGGATTAAACTTCCTATTTTAGTAATGAATGCCGAACCAGGGAGTTTTGAAGTTTGTGTAGCACACCAGCTCGAGCCTGCAATTTACAGCTTGGAGCATCTTGACGCGTTTATTCGAACGTTAATTGCGCAGCAAATTCAAGCCTACCCAATTCACCTAAAAATAGACACAGGTATGCATCGCTTAGGGTTCTTGCCTGAACAAATAGAGCGCTTACTTCAAACCATCAATGCACAGCCCGAGGTACTCATCAAAAGTGTATACAGCCATATGGCTTGTGCCGATACGCCCCAGCACCCCATGAATTTGCAACAAATTGAACTTTTCAAGGAAATTTGCGCACAGATTCAACATTCCTTACCCTATACATTTATCAGACACCTTTTGAACTCGGAAGGGGCCGCACATTTTCCAAACGCACAGTTTGATATGGTAAGATTAGGGATCGGACTTTTTGGCGTGAACCACGATGCTGCGTTTGCTGCAAAATTGAAGCCTGTTATTTCTTGGACAAGTCGGATTTCACAAATAAAACAACTCCAGAAAGGGGCTGGTGTAGGCTATGGTTGCACCGATGTCATTCATGCCGACACACAAATAGCGATAATTCCAGTTGGCTATGCAGATGGTTTCAAGCGGAATTTAAGCAATGGGAACGGCGGCGTTTTTATCGATGGTCAATTTTGCCCAACCGTTGGCAAAGTATGCATGGATATGATTATGGTATTAGCCCCTAATGTGCGCCCAGATGCCGAGGTTGAAATCATAGGTTATCAGCAGTCTTTAACCGATTTTGCAAGCAAAGCAGAGACAATTCCTTATGAAATACTTACAAGTATCTCACCTCGGGTACAAAGAACCTATGTGAATGATTAATTTTATCTTCTATTTCAACTAAATGTCCATGAAAAAATTACTCTTGTTTTTTGTTTTGTTCTTTTCTTTTGTTTCAAATGCGCAGGTAGCTAAGCAAGAAACCGACACCCTTAAGTATTTAATTGTGCGCAACAATGGAATTGAATACGTAGGCCAAATCATCAGTGACGACGGTCGAGAACTACTCATCATGACCCAACAACTCGGAAAAATTTACATCCCGAAGTCAGAGGTTAAAAGTATTACGCTAGTAGATGAGGTAACTGATTATAGAGCAGGGGAGTACCTTGGGCAAGGCGTCTTTACGACGCGCTACCAATTTACGACCAATGCATTTCCTATTAAAAAAGGAGAGAATTATGCGCTGATCAATCTTTACGGGCCCGAAGTGCATTTTGGCGTGCTCCCTAACTTAAGTGTGGGCATTATGGCAACTTGGATAGCCAGCCCAATTGCATTGGCTTTGAAGTACACGATTCCGACACAAAATCCTAAACTCAATTTTGGATTAGGAACCATCATGGCTTCTTCTGGTTATTTCAATCAAGCAAAAGGTTACGGCGGCTTACATTGGGGAATGGCAACTTACGGAACCCGCCGCAGCAATGCCACGCTTTCTTTGGGCTATGGCTATTTCAATTCCGGTTTTTCTTTTACTAGTCAGAATACGTATTATCAACCAGGTACTTACGCTGCTGTTCAGATTCAAGGAGCATATAGTTTCCCAATCCCTGAATTACTGACTTACGAAAATGAGGTTGGAAATTTTAAGACGCCAATTGTAGGAATTTCTGGCATTGCTGCGGTGGGCAAAAAAGCCAGTTTTATTTGGGATGTTATGATTATTGGTGGCAATAGGAGAACCATTTTTGATGGACAGGATATACAATATTTCTATGACCAAAATACGGGTCAACCGAGTTCGGTCGTTTACAACGACCCATTTATAGAGGTCAAAAGCACAAATGTTGTCGTGATGCCTGGCATGCGTTTTCAAAAAGACCAAAACCGAGCATTTCAAGTAACTTTATCAGGTGTTATCGGCCGACGCGAAGAAATCGTAAATAATCAACTCAGCGTAAATAATTATTCTTTTCCAATACCAATGCTCAGTTGGTTTTATAAGTTCTAAGCATGGAAACAGTTCAAGATCAGTTATTACAGCTCATCAAAGCGAAGCTTCCACCTGGCGACGCACTCGGGCACGTCCTTAGCGAAACCTTACATGTCAGTATGGATGCCGCTTATAGGCGTATGCGCAATGAAACAGCGCTCACCATTGATGAACTCAAAAGGCTTTGCAAGACCTTCGATATCTCCTTTGACTCGCTTATTCAGCAACAAAAAACGAATGTAATTTTTCGCTATACCCCACTCAATGCCTACGATTTTTCCTTGGAATCTTATTTGGAAGGTATATTAGAAGCGTTTGAACGACTTCGGCATTTAGAGGATCCAAAAATTATGCTGACCATCAACAACACGCATTTTTTTCAGCTCTTGAATTTTCCGCAATTGGTGCGCTTCAAACTCTTTTTTTGGGCCAAAACGCATTTGCAAATCCCCGATTACAAGAATGTACTTTTCCGTCATGAAAAAACAACAGATCGTGCTTTTGAACTCGGAAAAGCTATTCTTCAGTCCTACAACACCATTCCTTCCGTAGAGATTTTTGACCCAGAACTTATGCGCGGTTTTTTGCGTCAGATCCTCTATTACTACAAGTCCAATCAGTTCGAGGACCCCAATTATGCCCTCTTTTTGTGCGACCGCTTACTGATGTTTTCTGCGCATCTCAGAGACCAAGCAGATCACGGCAAGAAGTTCATCTATGGCACGCAAGTACCGGCTAGCGGCAATCGTTTTGAAATGTATCTCAACGAAACCATTAACGCCGATTCGGCCTTTTATTATGAGAGCAAAGACAAACAAGGCTTGTTTCTTTCGCACAACATCATGAACTACCTCCAAACCACCGACACTCAGTATGTGCAAGATGCCAAGCAAGTCATCGATAAGCAGTTGGCCAATTCAAGCCTCATCAGTGTTGTGAATGAAAGAGAACGCAATAACTTCTTTGTAGATTTCGAGAAAACAATTGGGATGTTTCGTAAGAAAATCGAAGCAGACCTCGACTTTTTATCTTAGCACTTGCGTTTTTCGCAACTAAGGAACACCAAGCTCCGAAATTCAGTTTTGCCTCTTTCGAGGATTGTCACATCTTTGTACTATAAAATTGTACGTTATGAAAACAAAAAAATTACATTCCTTACTTATATTAGTTGCCATCTTCTTTAGTGGCATGGCTAGTTATTTTGCGCAACCAAGCAATACAATTGCCGTTGCGAATCCAAATGTGAATGCCCTAACTGTAAAACCAGAATCAGTGGCAAAAATGATGCGCCTTGAGCTCATCAAAATCAATAAGTACAAAGTTTACGATGAGTTTGACATGAACGAAGTCATCAAAGCAAAAGAAGAATACAAAGTGGGTTGTTATGGCCAAACTTGTCTAGCCAAATTGGGTGAAGAACTCAAAGTAGATTACGTAATGTCGGGATCTATCGATGGTTTGGGCAACAAAATTGTCGTTACCATCAAGATCATCGATGTCAAAGGGCAAGCACTTTACAAGTCTTCAGTTCGTGAATTTGACAACCAAGAGTTGGAAATACAGCGCATGGTAGAAATCGTTTTAGCAGAAATGCATGGTATACCAGTAGACAAAGTTATTGCTGATCGTCTGGCATTTAAGAATGAATTGATTACTTCAAATAATATTGGGAAGGTCAATAATTCTGGACCACGAATTGGCTTTGCTCTCATGACCGGTGATGTAGCAGCTTTTGCGACGCGTCCTGAGATATATGGCGGCTTAGGGATTCAGCCATTTACTTCTATGATTGGTTACCAAATTGAAGGACAGTATGTTGGTACTGAAAATTTCTCTGCACTCGTTGAAGGTATTTTCAATATTTCTGGTTTGGAACAAAGTCAGTTCATTCCTTCATTTTCACTTTTAAATGGTTTCCGTTTTGGGAAAGCAAATTGGGAATTTGCGTTTGGTCCTCGATTCGGAATCGCAGCTACTAGCTATGGTTACCTCGATGCTGATGGCGTCTATGGCCAAGAGAATGTGTTTTATACGCAATACGAGTGGGAATCAAATCCAGGTGGCGGCTTAGCACCTACTGCGGGTGGTGATATCGTTACCAACCCTGGTTTTGAGCGCGAGTTCGATAAAGACGGAACCAAAAGATTAGCGACCTCATTTTTGCTAGCATTTGGCCGCACCTTTCAGGCTGGCTCACTAAATATTCCCGTGAACTTATTCTACAGCTCACAAAAAGGTGGCGGTTTTGTAGGCATCAATATGGGCTTCAATGTTCAAAAAAGCAAACAACCAATTAACAAACAAAGTCCGCAACGTTACTATTAAAATGACGTATACGTCCCAAAAACATAAAATATGAAAACACGCACAATCCTTCAATTGTGCTTCACATTAACGCTCTGCTTCTTCGGAAGTCAGAGCGTTTTTGCGCAAGTACCTAATACAATAGCACCTGCGTCTGACACCACAAAATATCTGGTGGTCAAGAACGATGGAAACGAATATGTTGGTCTTATTCTTTCCGACGACGGCCGAGAGTTACTGATTCAAACTACATCTTTAGGAAAAATTTATATTCCAAAAAGCGATATCAAATCTATTCGACCGATCGATTTAGTTGACGATGTCAAAAAAGGAGAGTTCAATAGCGCTGGAGCATTTTCTACGCGTTACCAGTTTACCACCAATTGTTTCCCAATTAAAAAGGGCGAGAATTACGCTATGATTAATTTGTATGGTCCCGAAGTACATTTTGCAGTCCATAAAGATTTTTCGGTGGGCGTCATGTCTACTTGGATTGGTTCACCGCTGGCTTTGGCCTTGAAATATACGCGTGGCACTGCCAATCCTAAAATCAATTATGGCGTGGGAGCGCTCATTGGCACCTCTGGATATTTGAATTCAGGCCGTGGTTTTGGCGGCTTATATTGGGGCATGATTACCTACGGTGACCGCCGATCAAATGTAACCTTATCCGTAGGTTATGGGCACTTTAATGACGGGAATAGCTACAACCCGACAGTTTATGAACCAGGAACTTATGTTTCTTTAGATGGATTTACGCCTTATATACCAACTGTAGACCTTCCAAATACGAATGGTAGATTTGTTGCCAGGGCACCAATAATTGGCCTTGCCGGGCAAACCAAAGTTGGTAAAAAAGCAAGTTTTATCTACGACTGTATGTTCATCATGGGGCGTACTAAAGAGACCGAACAAACCTTCGATTATATCTATGACAATGGTGGATGGTCGCTAGTGCTTCAGCAGGTGGTCGTCGGACCTTGGTCTCAAGGCTTTACCGATGTACAAAATTTATTTATCGTGATGCCAGGTATGCGTTTTCAGCGTTCAGAAGCAAAGGCTTTTCAGATCAGTTTGGCCGGTGTAATTACACAAAACATGTCATTTCCATTCCCTATGGCAAGTTGGTTTTATAAGTTTTAGGTTAGTTCTAGCATATTTACAAAGACTCTGTGTAATTTTACCTCAATTAAAACCAATTACACATGAGCCCTTTGCTCATTTTATTGATATTCCAATCATGGTGGCTGTCTATCTTGGCAGCCTCCGTTTTTTTGTTATTGGTCTTCATTTTCATCAGGCGTCGGATCGAAACTTCACGTAGAAATCAAGTTCGGCTCGAGGTCAAAATTGCAGAACGCACCAAAGAAATTCGCCTTCAAAAGACCAAAATTGAAGAACAAAAGCGTTTGCTTGAGCAAGAAAAACACAAAGTTGAAGAACAACAAGCGCTACTTCAGAAAGAAAAAGACCGCACAGAACAATGGTTGCTCAATACCTTACCATCCCAAGTTGTCATTGAACTCAAGCGCAACGGAAAGGTTAAAGCACAGGGTTTCAAGCAGGTTTCAATTATGTTTACCGATGTGGTGGGTTTTACACGCATCTCCGAATCCATGGCACCTAGTCGGATTGTCTCGAAGCTCGATATGCTTTTTCAGAAATTTGATGAGATCATCCAGGCCAATAATCTTGAGAAAATCAAAACTATCGGGGATGCGTACATGTGTGCGGGTGGGGTGCCAGTCGAAAACTCGACCAATCCGATTGACGCCTGTTGTGCTGCCTTGCAGATCCAAGCGTTCATGGACAAACTCAAGTACGAGGCCATCGCCGACCACGAAGATTACTGGGAAATTCGCCTCGGTATCAACACCGGCCCTGTTATTGCCGGAATTATTGGCAATATTCGTTTGGCTTACGACGTTTGGGGTTCTTCAGTAAATCTCGCACAGCGGATGGAGATGCTCGGCGAGCCCGGCAAGGTGACAATCACTGGAAATACCTTTCAGCAAATCGAACCCTATTTTGAGTGCGACTACAAAGGCAAGGCCCTCACCAAATCTCGTACAAAGGTTGATATGTATGTGGTGCAGCGCATCAAACCTGAACTCTCAGTTAACGGAGAAGGGCTTATTCCCAATTCTCGCTTCGAGGAAATCAAAAAATTACACCATTACAGCTCGATCAAATACTATAAAACAGAGCATCATGTGATGGGTATTCTAGAAAAAAACCTAGCGCCGAGTCTTTATTATCACTCCCTTAATCACACCAAAGACGTTGTCAAATCAGTGGAGCGCATTGCCTTACTAGAGGGCGTAACAGACGAAGGTCTTTTCTTACTCAAAACCGCAGCTATTTTTCACGATGCAGGTTTTATTGAACAATACGACCACAACGAGGCTATCGGTGCGCGAATGGCTCAAGAAATTTTACCGAAGTATGGATATACAGAGCAACACGTCAAAACGATTGTAGAACTGATCCACGTGACACAAATTCCGCACAAACCCATTAATAAGTTACAAGAAATCATTTGCGATGCCGACCTCGATTATTTGGGCCGTTCTGATTTTGAAACAATTGCCGATAAATTGCGCGAAGAGCTCACAGAAATGGGTAAAATCAAATCGAGGAAGGAGTGGGACGAAATCCAAGTGAAATTCCTCAAGCAGCACCAGTATTTTACTTCAACAGCAATAGGACTACGTCAAAAAAAGAAGCAAGAAAACCTTGAAATTGTCATGGAGCGTTTGGCTTTAGACAACTATACAGATTAGACTATAAAAAACGTCCGTTACGTTGTGGCTTGACCGGCGCTTTTTCTTTTTTATTCCCAATAATGTAGCCATAAGAAAAACTTAAAATGGCACGGTTTAAGGCGCCAGGGCTCATGATGCGCTGGTCGAACAGATACGCAACTTCAAGCGAGTGTGGCCCTTCAAAAGTGTAGGCAAGCCCCACACTCCATCTGATCCTATTCAAATGATAGCCGTTTTGCCCGTCCATTGGACCTGTAAAGAATTCCATTGAAACTTGGGGTTCTAAATCTGTTTTTGGAAGATCGTAGGCAAGGCTCGGCTTGATGCGGATAGCTTGTCCAAATTCAGGTTCAAAATTATCGGCTAACCTATTTGTCGAATACTGATAACGAAGTCTCAGTCCTAATTGCAGCCGTTCAAATTCTTGATTGAATTGTAAATTGGCATTGATGCGGTGTTGGAATTCGAAATTACCTTCGTTATTGCGACTTCCAATATAGCGGTAGTCTATCGACGGCCGTATGTACTTATTTAGCTTGTATTTGTAGGAAACCTGTGGAAAAAAGGTTCGTAAACCCCCAGCAGCATGACGCGTCGTCAAATCAAATGCTAAACTTTGCTTTTTATCAATTTTGTACGATATACCTGCTTCATTCCAAACTTGAAACACGGTGCTGTTTTGGCTGTTGGCCAAAAAAGGAAAGAGTAGAAAGCATAAAATGAGGTGGCGCATGCTTATCTTGTCACGATGATTTCACCTAAATCTACAGTTTCGTTTTTACCAATTTCTACGGTAAATTTGACTGGAACTTTGGTGTAGTAGTCGTCGTCGTTATTGATGACGCTATTGCCCGTATTGAATACTTCATTATAGGCAAAAACAGTGTAGGTGCCAGGAAAGAGGAAGTTGAAACTAAAGCTTCCATCGTAATTGCATTCTACTTTGTCGTCAAAAATGCTGTCTTGTGTGCCGTAGACAATATAGACATCTTCGGTTGCTCCTGAGTAACTTACTGTTTGGGCCAATGCACCATTGATATAAAGCTTTTCGTTAATGGTGAGTTTGCCAGTTATTTTACTTTGGCCGCCTTGTCCTTCGTACTTTTTACAACCGTTTAAACCAAGTCCTAAGATGGCAATGGTAAATAAGATGCTGAGTCTTTTCATGTTTTTTTTCGCAATGTTAATAAAAAAACAACTTTTCTCAAGTTCTTGCGTCTGTTTGTTTGGATAAAATTTGATATTTCAGTAATATTGGTACCGCTAAAACAAGCTAAATGAAACACTTACTACTCTCCATTCTTTTTCTATTTCCCGCCCTTGTGTTTTCACAAGTTGTAATCAATGAATATTCTTGTTCAAACGTCACTGGGCCTACCGATGCATTTGGTGAAAGAGAAGACTGGGTAGAGCTTTACAACACAACAGCTGCAGCCGTGGACCTAACAGGGTGGTACCTCTCCGACAAAGCAACCAACCTAACTAAGTGGCAAATTCCAAGTGGCAATATCAACGCCAATGGGTTCAAAATGGTTTTTTGCTCCAAAAGAAACCTTGTCTCTGGTAACCAATACCATCCAAATTTCAATTTATCTCAAACCGAAGGCGACTGGATCATCCTCTCCAATCCTGCTGCGGTAGTAGTCGATTCCTTTAAGATTGTACACCTCACCAAATCCAACCATTCCGTTGGGCGTTCTAGCAATGCCGCAATTGACTTTAAATTATTCACTACGCCAACGCCGAATGCGAATAATACAGGAGGCGTCAATTTCTATCCTCCTAAACCTGTTTTTAGTTTGGCCCCTGGTTTTTACAGTGGTGCACAAACAGTAAGCATTACTTGTGCCGATCCAACTGCCACTATTCGCTATACTTTAGACGGTTCAGACCCTATAGCTACTTCCACAGCCTATAGCGGTCCTATCAATATTACAACCACAAAAGTTTTGCGTGCAACAGCATTCGGAACAACCCTCTCCTCATTTACCGAAACCAACACCTATTTTATCAATGTAAACCACACCATACCTGTTGTTTCAGTTTGCAGCCAAGGAGTATACTCGCTTGTTGCAAACGGAAGTCAAAATCCAGCCAATAGAATAGGGGCTTTTGAATTATTTGAACAAGATGGTACTTTTATCGACGAGTCAGAAGGTGATTTTAACAAGCATGGCAATGACTCCTGGGCATATGCGCAAAGAGGTTTCGACTTTATTTGCAGAGATCAATATGGCCACAACGGCGATCTCGAACACGAAATATTCCCTGACAAAGACCGTGACAGATTTCAAAGAGTCATTCTCAAGCCTGGCGCAAGTGACAATTATCCTTTTGAACAAGGGGCTCACATCCGCGACGCTTTTATCCACACGCTTTCTATCCGAGCCGACATGAAGCTCGACGAACGCACTTGGCGCCCTGCAGTAGTTTACTTAAATGGCAACTACTGGGGTGTGTATGAAATCCGCGAAAAAGCCGACGACCACGACTACGCAGATGAATACTATGGGCAGGACAAATACAATATGCATTACCTCAAAACTTGGGGTGGCACATGGCAAGAGTACGGCGCGCCAAATGCACAGCCAAGTTGGAATGCCTTGCGCAATTATATTCTAGCCAATAATATGGGGAATCCTACAAATTTCAACTACGTAGATTCATTGCTAAGTTGGAAGTCTTTGGCCGATTACTTCATGATCAACTCCTACACCGTCAATCAAGACTGGCTCAACTGGAATACCGCATGGTGGAGAGGCTTAGACACCACCGGCGACCACAAAAAGTGGGGTTATGCACTCTGGGATATGGACGCCACTTTCGGTCATTACATCAATTATACCGGAATTCCAGATCCAAGTGCTAATGCCGACCCTTGTAATGCCGAAAACCTGCCAAATCCAGGAGGGCAAGGTCACACCGATATCCTCGAGAAACTCATCAATCAAAATCCAGAGGTTGAGCAATATTATATCACCCGCTATATCGATCTCATCAATACCTCATTTAGTTGCGTCAGTATGCTCGCTCTTCTGGACAGCATGGTAAATGAAATTGCACCTGAAATGACAGCGCATTGTGCCAAATGGGGCGGAACCTACAATGGTTGGCAATCTAGAGTTACGCAACTCCGCAATTTTATCAATCAGCGCTGTTTGGCACTGGAGCAAGGCCTCATTGATTGTTATCAATTATCTGGTCCTTTTGCCACAACTTTTGACGTCAGCCCAGCAGGTGCTGGAACCATTCAAGTGAATTCCATTAATCCGCCATCTTACCCTTGGACGACCAGTTATTTCGGAGGTATTCAAACGCTCCTAGAACCAAATGCCAATCCAGGTTTCATCTTTAGCCACTGGACGGTTACCACTGGACCGCTTGGCTTGCCTTCTACAACTGCTAATAACTTTATCAATATCAACGGTCCAGAAACCATTGTTGCTGTTTTTGTACCAGACGTTCCAGATTTAGATGGTGACGGTTGCTTAAATGTCGATGAAAACTTATTAGGCACTGATCCAAATAACCCTGATACCGATGGCGATGGCGAAAACGATTGCGCCGAAATTGGCAATATCGGTGCACCAACCGACACCGATGGCGATGGCATCATTGACGCATTAGAGTCTTCTATCACCGACACCGATGGCGACGGCGTCTCAGACGAGCTAGACCCTGCCAATACAGATCCATGTATTCCAAATCCAAATGCGGGCCCTTGTGACCAAGACGGCGATGGCCTTACCAATAGCCAAGAAAACGCTGCCGGTACGAGCCCTACTAACCCTGACTCCGACGGCGATGGCCTGAACGACGGCGCAGAAGTTACCAACGGCTCAGACCCGCTCAATCCTTGCGATCCTGACGACACCTTACCGGGTTGCCAAATCGATACCGATTTCGACGGTCTTACCGATGCCCAAGAAGCAGTACTTGGCACCAATCCGCTCAACCCAGATACCGACGGCGATGGCATCAACGACGGCACAGAAGTAACCAACGGCTCCAATCCGCTCGACCCATGTGACCCTGATGGAAGCAGCCCTGAGTGTGCGACTGGCATTTTCTTCCCAACAGCATTCTCACCAAACGGCGTAGGCAATGGCCTCAATGAAGTATACCAAATTATCGCAGGTAAAGACATCGCTTCCATCAATTTCAAAGTCGTTGACCGCTGGGGCAACTTAGTGTTCTCCTCCACCAACAAACTATTCAAATGGGACGGCGACCACAAGAACAAGCCTTGCAACAGCGGTGTATACGCTTATGTTTGTGATGTCACCTATGAGAACGGAAGCACTAAGAAGTTTACGGGTAACATCACGCTAATTAGATAAGTTATGCGTTTGAAGTTTGGCCTTAGTTTTTTGGTTTTGATGCTCACCTTTAATAAGGCAGATCGCCTTTTTGCCCAAGATTTTCACCTCACACAAGCGGACAGATCTATTCCATTTCTAAACCCAGCTTTTGTAGGCACTTACAAAGGATTCGAAAAACTCACTTTGCTCAATCGCAATCAATGGATTGGGTCTGGCACTCAGTTTCTCACTAGCTACGGAATGGCAGAGTTTACGCCTGGGCGAACACGACAATCTGAAAGAGCCTATGCTGGTATTGGCGCTTCATTTGGCAACGATGTTGGCGGAGACTCCCGCATGACCCAAAAGTCCTTTGGACTAACGGCAAGTGGGCACCTCCCGCTCGCTAAAGGTCATTGGCTAGATGCCGGTATTCAGACCGCTATTCAACAGCGCAGCGCAGATTTCAGCAAATTGCTTTATTATTCCCAATGGAATGGCAGTACCCTAGACCCCAATGTTTATTCAGGTGAAGAAAACGATTTTGTAAGTTTTGCATTTGTCGATGCGAGTATCGGCATGGCATATCGTTTTGAACCTAATCAGCGCGGCGAATTGCGCGACGGCCAATGGTCTTTGCAAACGGGGTTCTCCTTGCAGCACGTGAACCGCCCACGCTTACAATACAACACGTTGTCAGCTGACCGCCTTTATCAGAAAGCTGTTGCATATACTTGTTTTTCACTTGGCTTGAACGAAGTTTCAGCCTTGCAATTGTCGCTCACCCACTTGCGCCAAGGAGGGCATTCCGAAACCATGTTAGGGGCAATTTACCGCATGAAACTCCGAGGAAGTTCTCAGGTAACCAACGAAGTAAGCACGCGGTTTTTAAGTACTGGCTTTTATTTTCGATCGACTGCAGCAATTGCACCTTATGTAGCTATAGATCTAGGCGCTTTTGATTTTGGGTTTTCCTATGACGCTGACCTCGGCGCTGCATCTTCTGTTTTCAGACACTCGGTAGAATTGAATCTTTCCTATACTTTCCTTAAGAAGTCGGCTTTTCAAGGTAGCCGTTTGCGCTAAGGAAATGTTGCCACTGTGTGGCTTGTTCTTTATTCATCACTCTTGGCATCTTATTTTGTGCCCCGAGTTTGCCGATACTTTCTAAGTAAGCATAAAAAACGCTTGTAGGCAAAAGCTGAAGACTTGGCATTGGCATACTGTGTTTGCGGACATACGCGTAATCGTCGTTGATCTTTTGCAGTGTAGCATCAAGTTCTAAAATAATATTTTCATCTCCTTTCAGGTCATCACAGCCAATATACCAACAGTGTTGCAGGCCTTCTTCATCAGCATGGATGGTATATTCTGAAAAGGAAAGGTGTTGTTGTCTAGAAACCTCTTTGAGGGCCTGATTGATATTGTCCAAGGAAAGATGCTCCCCACAAAGACTTAAAAACTGCTTGATCCTGCCAGCAATAATGATTTCGTGAGTTGCGGTGTCTATGAATCTTACGAGATCACCAATCATGTAGCGCCAAAGTCCTGCGTTGGTACTGATCACCATTGCGTAGTCAATACCAGGTTTCACCTCGCTAATGGTATACGCTTTATGCTTGTCCTTGAGTTCCCCTGACTCGGTAAAGTACTCTGCATTGAAGGGAATAAACTCAAAGAAAATGCTATTGTTCATCAATAGCGTCATCCCTTTTCTTTTTGGGCTCGTTTGATAGCCAAAATAGCCTTCACTTGCCAAATAGGTGTCTAGCAGCACAACTGGTTTTCCGGAAACCTTCTGCAGTCTTTCGACGAAGGGATCCATATAAACGCCCCCATGCACGTAAACCTGAAAGTTAGGCCAGATTTCGTGGATATTTTGGAGCTTGTAGTGTCGGACAATTTCTTCTAGTAGCAGCACACACCAACTCGGAATACCAGCCATAATGCCGATATCCCATTTTGGTGCTTCTTGAACCATTAATGGGAGTTTGGCTTTCCAGTCTTTTAGGTTGGTAATTTTTTTATTGGGCTTGGTAAAGGGAGCGGCAATGAGTGAGGTGTGTTTTTTGAGAATTCCGCTCAAGTCTCCTTCATAATGCTGGTCAATTTTTTTTAGTTTGGTGGATCCTCCAACGGCAAGTACTTTTGCGCTGTAGAAAGAATCTGGCAAATTTAATTCGTGAAGAATGGAAAATTGTCGCAGAGATACGCGCTGAAACGAGCGGATCATTTCGGTAGAAACTGGAATTCTTTTACTTGGAGCGCCTGTTGTACCCGAGGACAACGCGAAGTATTTGATGCGTCCTGGCCAAATTTGGTCTTTCTTGCCATTGATCGTTGCTTCTAGCCAATTGGTATAAAATGCTTCGTATTCTGTGATGGGCACATTTTGTTGGTACTTAGATACGAGTTCGCTTTTTTGAAGAATTGCTGCAAAGTTATATTGTTGACCGAACGCAGTTTTTTTAGCGTGTTCGATATTTTGTCGCAAAGCTTCTAGCTGTTGTTTGTAGTCTGCACTTGCGCGTGAAATACGCTTGAAACTTATTGCTGTACTGCGCTGTATGAGCTTACCAATTATCGGCATTTGTTAGGAAGCATTTTTAGTATAGACTTCACGCAAAAATAAAGAGAAAACAAGTGCGTTCTTACTGCACTTTGTTTTAAATTTGTAAAAAACTCGACTATGCAAACCAAAACCTTCATTGTTCCTCACGACTTTACCGCTGTAGCAGACATCGCCTTACAACACGCTATCGCCACTGCTAAACCACTTGGCGCTCAAATATTAGTGCTACATGTGGTGTCAAAAGAAACTCAAATTCCAGAAGCACTTGCACAACTAGAAAACATCATCGGAGGTTTTGAGCAAGAAGGAGTACAAATGAAGCCCAATGTGCGCATCGGTAGCATTTTCGAGGATATCGGCGCATTTGCAGCAGAGCATCAGGCCGAACTCATCGTGATGGGTACCCACGGCGCCCACGGCTGGCAACACATCACTGGTAGCCATGCATTAAAGGTGGTTACAAGCTCGCAAGTGCCTTTTATCATCGTTCAAGAAAAAGCAGTTAAGGCAAGTGGCTATGACTCCATCGTTGTACCCATGGACCTCCACAAAGAAACCAAACAAAAATTGTCTATTGTAGCCAATTTAGCACAATACTTCAAGTCAAAAGTACACGTTGTTACTCCAGACGAAACCGATGAATTCCTTCATCACCAAGTGCGCTCAAACATTACCTTTTCAGAGGCTTTTTTCAAAGACCGTGGCATTGAAATGACCAGCGCAGTTGTACCAAGCTCAGGCTTTGACAAAGAAGTTGTCAAATATGCTGTAAGCGTAGACGCCGACCTTATTGCCATCATGAACCTTCAGCGCAATAACTTGTTTACAGCCCTTACTAGCAACCACGAGCAATACATCATTACCAATGATGCCCTCATCCCAACATTGATTGTCAACCCGATTCACCTTGGATCGGACTACAGCAATATGTTCTCAATGTAAGCATGTCTAAACTCATCACCCTTCACGAGTTTATTGTCACTAAGCAAAAAGACTTCCCTTTTGCAAGCGGCGAACTTTCCCGCTTATTGCACGACATCTCTTTAGCTGCCAAAATTGTGAGCAACGACGTTCGTAAGGCTGGTTTAGTAGACCATATCCTTGGCTCCCAAGGTGGTCAAAACGTACAAGGCGAAGACCAACAAAAATTAGATGTTGTTGCCGACGAAGCCTTTATTCGTGCTTTTGAAAACGGTGGCGAGGTATGTGGTATTGCTTCTGAAGAAAACGACGACTTCCTTGCCTTTGAATCTCAAAGCGCCCAAAATGCCAACTATGTTGTTTTATTCGATCCGCTTGATGGTTCGTCCAACATAGATGTCAATGTGTCCATCGGCACCATTTTTTCCATTTATCGCCGTGTTTCAACCGTTGGTTCACCAGCAACACGCGAAGACATGCTCCAAGTCGGCACCCAACAGGTTGCAGCGGGTTATGTGCTCTACGGTTCCTCTACCATTTTGGTTTACACCACAGGCAAGGGCGTCAATGGCTTTACGCTAGACCCTGCTATAGGCGAATTCTTCTTATCACACCCCAACATGCAAATGCCCGAAAACGGCAGGCTGTATTCTGTAAACGAAGGGAATATCAACGATTTCGATCCACAATTACGCGCTTATTTGGCGTATTGTCAATCCAACGATAACCAAACTGGTAAACCTTATTCTGGACGTTATATCGGCTCTTTAGTTGCTGATTTTCACCGCAACCTGATCAAAGGCGGCATCTATATCTATCCAGCGGTTCCAGCGGCTCCACAAGGACGTTTGCGCTTGCTTTATGAGTGCAATCCGTTAGCTTTTATCGCAGAGCAAGCAGGAGGCGTCGCAACCGACGGCAAACAACGTATTTTGGATATCAAACCAACAGTACTCCACCAACGTGTTGGGTTTTATATTGGCTCTAAGCTAATGGTAGAAAAAGCAATGGGTCTTTAGTTCCTTGCTTTTAGATCAATGGTATAATTCATTTCTACAATTCCCGCTCCAGGATCTTTATTGTATTTCACCTCTCGCTTGATGCGTTCTTTGATGTCGTTGATGGTGCGGTCATCTGCGCAAGTAGTAACTGATTTAATTGAACGAACACCAATCACTTGGCCTTCACTATTGACCTGAACCATGAACCCGATACGGCAGTCGAAATCACTTTCATAGCTTGGTAAGCTCACACTATTGAGCCTCACGCGGCCTTTGCCAGATCCTCGGCCAGATCCGATTCCGTCGCCTTCACCACTGCCATTGTTTGGTCCGCCAAAAGGGCCGTTACCAGAGCCATTGCCGTTGCCGCTACCACCACTCCCAAAGAAGTTAGTTCTTTGTGTTGTGGTAGATGTGCCGTTGGTTCCGTTTTGAGAATTGTGGTTATTGGAATTACCGCTATTGTGCGTAAAATCGCTGCGGCTTGCAGTAGCAACGCGTTCAGTTTGCTCTGCTGGCGGCGCAATTCGGCCAGAACCTGGCGTGCCGCCTCCGCGAGATCCACCAGCGGCATCTTCTAGTGCCACGTTGTCGATCTGAAATACTTCGATTACTTCGTCTGAGCGCAATGGAGGGGTATCAACAAGTTGATCTGGGCGCGCATCGAATTTAATGATGATAGCCAATAGCAATAAACTCACTAACCACACAGAAGTATAGATCAAAGATTTTTTGGCATCTTCACGTGCGCTGATTAACTCTAATTGTAACTTTTCCATAGCCTTTAATTTGTGCGAGAAAGAATATTGATTATCCTTCTTTGGTAGCAATGATCATTTTGAGGTCGTTGAGCATTCCGATTTTGAGAAGGTCAACGAGCTCTTGAACTTGTGCATCAAAAGGCAAACGCAAAATAACGGTGTTGTCGCCAAGTTTTTTAGTCTCACCGATCAGGACACCTTCGAGTTTGTCTAAAGCGATTTCGTCGTTATTGACATAAAAATGACGCTGTTGATTTTCATCGAACTTCACAGTTAAGGTAACGTGTTGTTGTTGGGTCTTTTCGTTGGCATCTGACTTAGGCAAAGGAACTTTGATGACGTTCGGATTGGCTAAAGTAGAGATGATCAAAAAGAACAATAACAAGAAGAACATGATGTCGCTCAATGCAGAGGTAGCTACCTCGGCATGGAACCTTCTATTACGCTTTATGGCCATCTTTGGAGCTGATTAGTTTGACAAATTCTAAGTTGATTTTTTGAATCGCAAGTGCGTAATTATCGATGAGGCCGTTGAGAAGGTGATAGGCGGTGAAGGCTAAGATACCCACAACTAAACCAGAGCCCGAAGAAATCATTTTTTCGTATAAACCTCCTGAGATATTTCCAATTGATACGTTTTCGGAAATAGAGATGCTGTAGAAAATTTTGATAACCCCAGAGATGGTACCAATAAATCCTAGTGTTGGTGCGATACCAGCAATCAGTCCTAAATGGTTGATGTTTTTTTCCATTTTGCCAATTTCGATATTGGCTACTTTTTCCATGTTGGCCTCAATTTGTGGAATCGGACGGCCAATTGACTGAACGCCTTCTTTTACTACTGAGCCAAAAGAAGTTTGGTCGCGGTTCACTACATCTAGTGCACCTTGCATGTTGCCTGTATTGAGTTGCGTTTGAAGCTCGCCGAGCAATAACATGTTTTGTTTGGTCATGCGGCGGATATATAAAAAGCGCTCAACAGCTACATAGGTAGTATAAAACAAGAGGAGTACAATCGGGATTAAGAAGACCCCACCTTTCATGAGGAAGTCGATTGCTGAAATTTCTTCGACTGTTTTAAAAGATTCTTCGGTGGCTGCTTCGGCTACTTGTGCGCTCAAAACTCCTGCGCTCATTAAAAACGCTGCTACTAATGTGTATTTTACAGAAAACTTCATATTTGGGTTCTATTTTGGTACGCTAAAATTAGTCATTGACAGTAGGCAACTCGCTTTATTTATTTGGAGATATTCACACTGAATTGTTATTTGTAACGTTATTGCCCGAAAACGTCACAAAATCTTTTGCTCCGCGGATACTTTACGTAATTTTGCAGCCCGCTATGGAACTCAACACCTTTATCAAAACCCTTGCCAAACATCCAGCGCTAGATCGCAGCGCTGCCGCCTTGCAAACAGCCAACGCCAGATTGCATTGGAAAGGCATGGTTGGGTCAGCCAAATCCTTGCTATCCCTGATGGTAGCGCAGCAAGTTCCGGGTACCCATTTGTTTATTCTGTCCGACAAAGAAGAAGCTGCTTATTTCCTCAATGATTTCGAGGGCCTCTTTCCAGAAGATAAACGCATACTATTCTATCCTGCGTCTTATCGAGTTCCTTACCAACAAGAGCAGACCGATAACTCAAATGTTGTAGCTAGGGCAGAGGTCTTAGAAAAACTCAGTGACAAACAAAATACTTGGGTAGTTACCTATCCAGAGGCGCTTTTTGAGAAAATACCGACGAAAAAGAATTTAGTCAAACACACCATGCGCTTAGAGGTTGCCAAAACCTACAGCACTGATTTTCTCAACGAATTGCTCTTAGAATACCAGTTTGACCGCGTAGATTTCGTTTATGAGCCAGGTCAGTTTTCCATCAGAGGCGGCATTTTAGATGTATTTTCTTTTGCCAATGAACATCCTTTTCGGATTGAATTTTTTGGCGATGAGGTAGAGAGCATCCGTACTTTCGATGCGGCTAGTCAGCTTTCTATTGCCAGTCATCAATTTTTTAATGTCGTGCCCAACATTCAATCGGGTCAAAGCCTTGAAATTCAAGAAACGCTACTCGGTTTTGTCGGCAGCCAGACCATTTGCTGGATGGCCGATGTACAGCGCACCTACGATGTCTTAAAGCGCGAATACGAACGCGCTGTAGAAATCCACAGCAAACACGACGGCCCAGTGCAGTATGCTTTGCCCCAAGACAAATTTGTATCGCACCTCGCTTTTGAAGAGCAACTTTCAGCTCACCGCGTCATAGAATACGGCCCTGTTTTTTATTTCAAGGCGAGCCATACCGAAACCTTTGATTGTATTCCACAGCCAAGTTTCAACAAAGATTTTGAGCGCCTCAATACCGATTTAAAAGCGCGCAAGGCCGAAGGCTATCAAAACCTGATTTTCTCGAACCAACCGCGTCAGGTAGAGCGTTTGTATCAAATTTTCAGTGACATCGGCGAAGAAGGCGAGTTCAGTGCACTGCCATTAGCCCTGCACGAAGGATTCATCTTTCCATCGCTCCAATTGGTTTGCTATACCGACCACCAACTTTTTGAACGCTACCACCGTTTCCGTTTAAAAGAAGGTTTCAAACAAGCCAAGCAAGCGCTAACCCTCAAAGAAATTTACCAGCTTCAGAAAGGAGATTACGTTACCCACATAGACCACGGCGTTGGTCAGTTTTCTGGTTTAGAAACCATTGATGTCAATGGCAAACCCCAAGAAGCCATTCGTTTGGTCTACAAAGACGGAGACGTCCTTTATGTGGGCATTCACTCCTTACACCGCATTTCTAAGTTTACGGGTAAAGAGGGCAGTGCGCCAACGCTCAACAAACTTGGGACTCAAGCGTGGTCAAATCTAAAGAACAAGACCAAAAAGAAAATCAAAGAACTCGCGTTTGACCTCATTCAGCTTTACGCCCAGAGACGCAGCAAACCAGGGTTTTCTTTTACCCCTGATAGCTATTTGCAAAATGAGCTCGAGGCGTCATTTATGTTCGAAGACACCCCAGATCAGTACAAAGCGACCCAAGATATCAAACGCGACATGGAAGCGCCCCGACCGATGGACCGCTTGGTTTGTGGCGACGTCGGTTTCGGCAAAACAGAAGTGGCTATTCGCGCGGCCTTTAAAGCCGTTACCGACTCCAAACAAGTGGCCGTTTTGGTACCAACTACCATTTTATCACTGCAGCATTTCCGCAGTTTTAAAGCCAGGCTCTCGAGTTTCCCGGTTACCGTCGACTACATCAATCGCTTCAAGTCGGCCAAAGAAATTACCGAAACGCTTAAAAAACTAGCAGCAGGTCAAATAGATATTTTAATTGGCACCCATGCTTTGGTTGCCGAACGCGTCAAGTTCAAGGACCTCGGCCTCATGATCATCGACGAAGAACAAAAGTTTGGCGTTGCCGTCAAGGACAAACTTAAGACACTCCGTACAACTGTAGACACACTCACACTCACCGCAACACCTATTCCGCGCACCTTGCAGTTTTCTTTGATGGGTGCCCGCGACCTCAGTATTATCAATACGCCGCCGCCAAATCGGCAGCCAGTTTTAACTGATATCATTTCTTTCAACGAAGAACAAATCCGAGATGCCATTGCATATGAAGTAGGGCGAGGTGGTCAAGTGTTTTTTGTCAACAACAGACTTTCAAATATCAAAGAATTGTCTGGCATGATCCAGCGCTTGTGTCCGGGCGTGCGTGTTGGAATCGGCCACGGCCAAATGGACGGCAAGCAGCTCGAAAAAATCATGCTCGACTTTATTGAAGGTGCTTATGACGTTTTATTGGCCACTACCATTATTGAATCGGGTATAGACATCTCCAACGCCAATACTATTATCATCAACGATGCGCATCAGTTTGGTTTAAGCGATCTCCATCAGTTGAGAGGTAGGGTAGGGCGCAGCAACAAAAAGGGATTTTGCTACCTCATTGCTCCTAAATTTAGCATCATGACCTCCGAAGCGCGCAAGCGATTAGAAGCGCTCGTTCAATTCTCAGATCTAGGTTCGGGCTTCAATATTGCCATGAAAGACCTCGATATTCGCGGCGCAGGCAACATGCTTGGTGGCGAGCAGAGTGGTTTCATTGCCGAAATAGGCTTTGAGATGTATCAAAAGATCCTCAACGAGGCCATGCAAGAGTTACGCGAAAGCGAATACAAAGAACTTTTTGACGACCGCGTTACAGATCAGTTCAACGGTTTTGTCCAGGACTGTGTCTTTGAAACTGACATGGAAGTGCGCATCCCTGATCAATACGTCAATCAGGTGGCAGAACGCTTGAGTTTGTACCAAGCCATGGACAACCTCAAAGACAAAGAAGAGCTCGCTGCGTTTAGTTTGCAATTACAAGACCGCTTCGGGCCCTTACCCAAAGAGGTGAAGGAACTTTTGTTCTCCTTTGAATTGCGTTGGTTGGCCGAATCCATGGGCTTGGAGCGTTTGGTGCTCAAATCCGAGAAATTTGTGGGGCATTTTATCGCCAATCCACAGTCGCCGTTCTATGAAACAGATCAGTTTCAAGTAATTCTCAATAAAATCCTCTCTCAACCAACAGGTTACCGCTTGGTTCAAAAAGATGATAAATTAAGGTTAGTCATTGAACCGATCCGTCATATCAAGGATGCATTTGAGAAATTACAAGCACTCAAAGACAGCTAAAATCACGCTCATTTCAACAGCATCTTCTTTACTTGACCTACATCAATAGATATTTAGCTGCTTTGTTGCAACTTTGTAGCCATTCAATTGTTTAAACATTAATCTTAAAATTTAAAAAAATGAAAAACGTAATTATCGGTTTTGTAGGGGCATTTGCCTTGTTCTCTTTTGTTGCTTCTCAAGCAGGTCTTTGGTCAGTAGATGGCGCACACTCTCGTTTGGGCTTTACCATTCTTCATAATGGCATTACAAATGTGCATGGAAATTTTGACAAGTTCACAATGGAGGTTACTACTCCAAATGAAGATTTCAACGGTGCTACTATCGTTTTAAATGCAGAAGCAGCATCTGTTAACACAGGTATCGAAGCACGCGACAACCATTTGCGTACAGCAGATTGTTTTGATGCAGAAAAATTTCCAGCGATTTCTTTTAAAAGTTCTGCTGTAAAAGAAACAAAAACGAAAGGAACTTACACAGTAGAAGGTGACCTCACGATGCACGGGGTAACAAAAAAAGTAGTTTTTAATGGCGTACACACCGGAAATAGCAAAAACTATAAAGGTACACCAGTTGCTGGTTTGCAAATTAGCGGCGTCGTGAAACGCTCTGAGTTTGGTATGGGCGAAGTTAGTCCAGGTTTAGCTGATGAGGTTAAACTTGTTGCTGATTTAGAGGTTGTAAAAAACTAAGCACATGAAAAGCAACTTCTTGTTTTTCTTTGTTCTAGCTGCATTTACAAGTTTTGCGCAACAATATAAACTTGGCGACGGGTTTAAGATTTCTTTTACAAACGCTGATGTAAGTGGCACTTTTGATGCGCTCACTACACCTTCTTTAGTTTTTGATGAAACTAAATTAGCGAGCTCGAAGCTCAGTTTTAAAATCGAAGTTGCCTCAATTAACACAGGCAATGGTTTGCAAAATAAGCACGCCCGTGGCGAAGAATGGTTCAATGCTGAGAAATACCCTTATATCGAATTTACATCATCTAAGATTGAAAAGACGGCTGAGGGCTTCAAAGCAACGGGCAAGTTACAAATGCATGGCGTAAGCAAAGAAGTGAGTATACCTTTTACTTTTTCCAAAAAAGGAAATAAAGGCACATTTATTGCTAAATTTAGCGTTGACCGCTCCGATTATCAGGTGGGGAAAAAGAATGGCGGAGTTGCCGAAACCATAAAAATTACAGCAACAATTCCCGTAACTAAAAAATAAAAAGATGTTAAAAAAAGTAATTTGGGCCCTATCATCGGGTATTTTAGCAGGTGGTGTTTCCTACGCCTATGGCGAAACTTTTGAAAAACAACTCATGGAAGATTACTCCAATGTTGTGCCTACTGCTGCTATTTTTATTTCTTGTTTGGTCGGAACCACAATGGCTACAGTTGGTTATTGGCTTCTAACAAAGTTAATACCTATGTTTGGTGAGTTTATTTTTGCTTTGATTTTTGCGGCGTTTTCTGCAGCAAGTTTAGTTGGTGTATTGGGCTTTACCTTTACCGATGGCTCCAATGAATTACACCAATTTATCTTTTACGGTTACGCAATGCCCATGCATTTTTTCCCTTTCTTAGCATGGTATGTTTTCAAGCCACTATTTGACGAGAAATAGTTTAATTTTGGCACAAATCTTGAAAGGATGCTTCGGCATCCTTTTTTTTTGAAAAAAAGTGCCAAAAAGCACAACGAAATCCTTCGTTTTACGTTAAATAAATGATGTTCCAGCGCTTAAGCATTTGGCTATTTTTAATCGGGAATTTTATTCCTCAAATTTCTTGCGCTCAATTGATTACCAACAATTCCTTAAATCCTCAAGGGTTGGTTCAAAATATCCTTCTTGGCAATGGTGTTACGGTCTCTAACGTAACCTACAACGGTAGTCCTGTTGCCATAGCTCAGTTTACAGCAGCCAACACGACGCTCGGTATCAATAGCGGAATTGTCATGACTACCGGTACCACCTTGCCAAATGGCGATGGACCGCAGGGTCCAAATGATGCTTCCGGCGCGGGGGTCGACAACAACATGGGTGGCTTCAATTTACTTTCTCAAGCCATTCAAGGGACCCAAACCTACAACGCTGCCATTCTAGAGTTCGACTTCATCCCCTATGCCGATACCATTCGTTTCAAGTATGTTTTTGGTTCCGATGAATATCCCGAATTTGCACCCCCCAACAATACAACCTATAACGACGTCTTTGGTTTTTTCATTTCAGGTCCCGGAATTACGGGTTTTCAGAACATTGCCAAACTGCCAAATGGCGCGGTAGTATCGATTAACAATGTCAATACGATCACTAATCCCTTTTATTTTGTCAATAATGGCGATGGCAATACGGCTCCTTATAACCAGAGCCCACAATACATTCAGTACGACGGCTTCACAAAAGTATTGGAAGCTGTTTCGCAAGTCCAATGTGGCCAAACTTATCACTTAATTTTAGCCATTGCCGATGTTGGCGACGGCCAATGGGACTCCGGCATCTTTTTGGAAGCAAATAGCCTTTCTACGATTACGCCAGTAGAGATAGAGCACACGCTTTCACAGCAAGTATTTGCCAACCCAGATTGGATGGCCGAGGGTTGTGTAACAACAAATGTTACCCTTACCCGTCAGTCTAATCTGAATCAAAACTTGACTATTCCTATTCAGCTCAGTGGTACAGCCACTAACGGCATCGATTACAGCGGCATCCCAGCAAGTATTAATTTTCCGCCCGGACAAAACACTGCGAGTTTCACCATTCAGTCCTTAACTGATGCATTGGTGGAGGGCCTAGAAACCCTAACGCTTACTTTTCCAATAACTGATCCTTGTGGCAACACAACACCGCTTGTACTCGACCTCTGGATCCAAGATAACCAACCCATGCAAGTGACCTTAACGAGTTCACCAATCACCTGTCCCGGCGACCCCGTTACCATCAATTCTCAAATCAGTGGTGGCGTTCAGCCCTATACCTACCAATGGAGTACTGGGCAAAACACCGGAAGCATGACATTTACGCCAACAAATACTCAATCTGTATGGTTGGCCGTCAGTGACGCATGTACGGGTATTCCGGCTTATGACACTATTTTAATAACAGTACCTGTATTAAGTCCATTGACCATTCTAACTAGCCCTGATATCACCGAAATATGTCCTTACATTCCTGCAACTTTGGGTGTGCAGGCGAGTGGTGGATCAGGTCAATATACCTATGCATGGACTATCAACAATGTGCTAAGTGGAACAACCGATTCTTTATTAGTGAATCCGGGTAGTTCGAGTATGTACCTCATTACGGTTACCGACAATTGTGGCAATACCATTCAAGATAGCATCAACTATACCATTTTGAGTCCGCCACTCGTCTTGCAAATGAACGGCCCTTTTCAAATTTGTCCGGGCGATAGCGTAGATTTATTAGTAAGCGCTACAGGTGGTTATGGCAACTACTATTATAATTGGTCTACAAGCGCAACAACACCTCAAATTACAGTAGCACCCCAAAACACCACGTCGTATTTTGTGCAGGTAAGCGACGAATGTCAAACATTTAGCGTCACAGCCGTTGCATTAGTTCAGGTGGTCAAGCCCTTGGCTAATTTCTATATCATGAGTCAAGATCCAATGCAGGGTTTGCCCGTTCAATTTGAGAATGCCTCTTTGAATGCGTGGTCCTATACTTGGGCGTTTGGCGATGGCAACGGTTCGTTTTTAGTCAATCCGATCCATACCTACACCCAACCAGGTTCCTATGAAATTACGCTCATAGCCACCAATCAGGAAGGATGTATCGACAGTATTTCAAAATGGATTGAAATTGCACCCGAACGCTATATTTACCTTCCTAATTCGTTCACGCCAGACGGCGATGGTCTCAATGAATACTTTTATGGGCGCTTTATTGGCCTAATGAGCGCAAGGTTCTATATTTTCAACCGCTGGGGTGAAGAAATCTTCTTCTCTGATCAACTTAATTTTGTTTGGGATGCGACATACGAAGGCACACCTGTCCAAGACGGCACCTATACTTGGTACTTGATCTATGAAATAGAAAAAGGCATCTACGAAGACCTCTCGGGTCACGTGAATGTCATCCGTTAAATGAGTTCGGATTTATTCGTTGGAAATGATCTCGAAGAGCTCATTTAAATTAGGTGAAATGATGATTTCAATGCGACGGTTTTTTGATTTGTCGTTTGGATCCACCGGATGATACTCACTGCGTCCGGCAGCCATCATTTGTGTAGCAGCCATGTTAGAATTGGCCAACATCAGTTCTACAACTGCTGTTGCGCGTAATACAGAAAGTTCCCAGTTGTTTTTTGGCGATACACTACTGTTTAATTTATCGGTGTCGGTGTGTCCTTCTACAACAATTTCGAGGTCGCGTTCTGTTTCTAGCACGCGAGCAAGCTGCACTAATGCTTCTTTTCCTTCATCTTCAACTTTAGTTGAGCCCGAATTAAAGAGTAGTTTGGCTTCTAAACTCACGTAAATCTTGCCATTTTTCTGAACTACAGTAAGCCCTTGGTTTTCAAAGTTGCGCAAGGCATTGGCTACTCTAGCTTTGAGCAATTGGATTTTTGCATCTTTTTTGCGAATGGCCTCTTCGAGTTCATTGACGCGTTTCTCGCGCTCTTCAAGTAACGCTTGCTTGGCTTTGAGTTCTTGATCGAGTTTTAACAAGGCATCTTCTTTGCGCTGCAATTCTTTGGTTTTTTGTTCAAGTTCGGTCTGAAGGGTAGCGGTTTCTTTGGCGCTTAGGCTTTTGAGTTTATCGAATGAATTTTCAAGCGCTTCGTATTGTGCCTCTAGCGTTTCTTGTTCGCGTTCGAGCAGGCGTTTTTGGTTGCCTAGGTTATTGGTGTCGCCACGCAAACGGCTCACCTCTTTTGCGGCTAAATCGTATTTGGTTTGTAAATCTTTGGAGAGAACTTCGTAGTCACTGCTGCTCTTTTTGTACTTAGCGAGCTCTTCACTGCAGTTTTTTTCGCGTTCGAGCAATTCATTGTATTTTTTAGAAGGCACACAGGCCGTGAATACCAACGTTGCGAGTAGAGAGAGGAAAAAGAAATTTTTCATAAGAGCTGCTTTTTTTACAAAGTTGTTTTTTAATTGCCAATTGAATTTGGCTTTTTTCTGTTTTTATAAACACTAGATATTGCATAAAGTAACACATTAGAGCAATTTCGTGGCCAACGAGAGTGAATTCCTTACCTTTGCAATATGAGTACAGTAAGGAAAAATCAAAAAAAGTTAAGTGAAGCTTTTGAGTTGCTGCAAAAAAACGATGCTGCAGCACTCACTGCAGCACTCAGCATCTATAAAGATCACGGACAAGTGAGTGTGCTGGCTGACCTATTCAGATCCTTGGAAGGAAGAGAGCGTGCTCAGCAACAAGCAATTATTAGTTTTCTATCGGATGTTAAAGACACGGACGCTACTGAGGCGTTTGTTACCTACCTTCAGGATGAGACGAATTCAGAAAACCGAAAATTAGTTTTATCAGCAATTTGGAACTCAAAATTGCCTTTTGACGAACATCTGCCGTTTTTTGTGATGCTAGCTTCGCAAGGAGACTACCTCGAGGCGCTCGATTGCCTTACCATCATTGAAAATATGTCTGGTCCTTTTGATGAGTCTCAACTTTTAGAAGCACAGCTTTTGCTCAAGGAATACGTAGAGGAACGCGCCCCACAATCTGATCAAAAAGCACAAATCATGAGTGAAATTGCTTGGTTTGTAAAAGAACAAAACGAAGGCATTGACGCCGATTTGTTAATCGATAACGACTAAATTATGAGCCAATTTGCGCTGCAATCAATGACCGGTTTTGGCAAGGCCAACGGACATTTTAATGATAAAAAAATCTCTATTGAGGTTCGCTCACTCAATTCCAAAGGCCTCGACCTCAACTTAAAAATTCCTTCTAGCTACCGCGATCTCGAAACGCCAATTCGCAAGTTGGTCACTGAAAAGTTGTTGCGCGGCAAAATGGATTTAGGAATTTATATTGAAAGTCAGCAGCACCAAGTAGCGGGTCTGATCAACGAGCAAGTCGCAACAGCTTATTTTGAAAAGCTTAAATCGCTCAATAATACCTGGGGTACTCATACCCAAGACTACCTTGCACTCGTTTTGCGCATGCCGGACGTACTGACTAGTCAGCAAGAAGAACTTTCGGAAGCAGAAACTGAATTTATTTTGAATTTAGTTGTCGAGGCTTGTCGTCAACTTGAAAAATTCCGCAGGCAAGAAGGCCATAGCTTGGCTAAGGACTTAACAGCTAACTTGGACTGCATTCATCAAGAACTTTTAGCAATAGTACCGTTTGAACAAGAACGTGTTGCACAAGTAAGGGAACGCATTCAAAAAGGGTTAGCTTCAATTGATGAGAGCAGAGTAGATGTGAACCGCCTAGAGCAAGAAATGATCTATTATGTAGAAAAACTCGACATTTCTGAAGAAAAGCAGCGCTTGCAGCAGCACCTTCATTATTTTACCGAAACGCTCAGCCAAGATGCTTCGGGCAAAAAATTGGGTTTTATTGCTCAAGAAATGGGTCGAGAAATCAATACTTTGGGTAGTAAATGCAATCATTCGGAAATTCAAAGAAGGGTGGTTATAATGAAAGACCACCTCGAAAAAATCAAAGAACAAGTCCTCAACGCCTTATAGCATGAACACGCAACCAAGTATTGTTATTTCAGCTCCTTCTGGCGCAGGTAAATCAACAATTGTTGGCGCTTTACTTGCCAAGTATCCGCAGTTGGCATTTTCCATCTCTGCTTGCTCGCGCTCACCAAGAGGCCAAGAACAAAACGCCGTACATTATTACTTTTTAGACCCGTCTGAATTCAAACACAAAATTAGCGAAGGCGCATTTTTTGAATGGGAGGAGGTCTATGAAGGAATGTACTACGGTACGCTAAATGCCGAGCTTGAGCGCATTTGGTCTGCAGGAAAAGTAGTCGTTTTTGATATCGATGTCATTGGTGGCCTAAAAGTAAAGGAGAAACTCAAAGACGCTGCTATTTCTATATTTATTCAGCCACCGAGTATGGCCATTTTAGAGGAGCGCCTGCGCAAGCGCCAAACAGACACCGAAGAGAAGATCCAGATCCGCTTGGCCAAGGCCGAAGAAGAGATGAGTCATGCGCACGAATTTGATCATGTCATCGTGAACGACGACCTCACCAAAGCGATTGCCGAGGTAGAACAAATCGTACTACAAATGATTACTCAATGAAAATAGGCCTGTTTTTTGGAACATTTAATCCTATTCATGTAGGGCACCTGATCATTGCCAATCACATGGCCCAGCATCCTGATATTGATCAAGTTTGGTTAGTGGTGACGCCGCATAATCCACACAAAGAAAAATCTACTTTACTAGCTGATCACCTGCGCTTAGATATGGTCCGCGATGCCATTTACGATAGTCCACAGCTCAAAGTAAGTGACATTGAATTTCACTTATCTAAACCAAATTACACGATTTCGACCTTAACGCATTTGCAAGAGAAATATCCAAATGATGAATTCAGTTTATTACTTGGCGCCGATAACCTGAGGTCTTTTCAGAAGTGGTATAATTGGGAGCAAATTCTTGCCCATCACAAACTTTACGTTTATCCAAGAATTACCGAAGCCGAAACGGAGTTGAAATTATCTGATGAGTTGAGCAAGCATCCCAATATTGAGCTTGTCAATGACGTTCCGATCCTCGGAATTAGTTCCAGTTTTGTCCGCTCTCAATTGGCAGCGGGCAAAGATTGTTCCTTTTTACTCACAGAACCCGTCGTCAGATATATTTCGGAACGGGGCTTGTACCAAAAATAAAGCATAAAAAAAGGGGAGTTTCCTCCCCTTTGCAAGCAAATGTATGAAGCTTATAGTTTCACAAATTTTTGTTGTTGACTTCCGAAAACATCGGATACCTCGATGAGGTAAGTGCCATTAGAGAGTTTAGTGAGGTCAAAAGAAGTTGTAGATGAAGTGGTTTCTACGACTTCAATAACTTTTCCTGTGAGGTCGCGCAGGGTGAGCGTAGAGCTGCTACCGTTCATTAGGCCACTCACTGCGATAGTTGTGTTTGCTGGGTTTGGCTCCAAGCTGATTGGATTGATGATTTGTTCAATTTGGCCGCCTGAACCCACTACAATTTTGTAACCATCAAAAGAAACAGATTGGGTAACGGGTGTAGGAGGTAAGCCTGGGAACAAAACAACGAGTACAGTAGCTGTGACATCAACAGAAACCGGGAATACAGCAACAGAGTCTGTAGTTCCAAAGATGTTTGCACAGCCGTTTACACCACCCTGGTAAGTGCAATTAGAGTTGTTACAAGCAAAATCAAATCCTGGAGGCAAACCTTGTAGTGCATCTACGGTAAATTGTTGGATTACAGAACCAACAAATTGTCCGCTTGGATCAATTTCTGCCGTAACCGTTGAAGGCACTTTGAAATTGATATCTGTAGAGTAAGCTACATTTGGAAGTGCCGGCGGTAGATTTTGAGTGGTGTCTGGCCAAATTCCGTAAGTGGAATCTACAAAATTAGCACCTGGCGTACAAGACTGGCTCCAAGAAAGGAGGTAAGTCATTGTAAATAAAGAAGAAAGTAAAAGTTTTTTCATGGTGATTGATTAAAATTTCTGAGTTAAAGATACAATTATTTTAATTCCTTACCTACAGTAAAAATACTTAAGGCCAACGATTTTCTGCTATCACTCGCTTTGTCTACCTTTGCGACATGTTAATTTATAATGTCACGGTGAGTATTGATCATGCAGTTGAGCACGATTGGTTGAGCTGGATGCGCGGTACGCATATTCCAGATGTACTCCATACAGGTTGTTTTTTAGAATGCAGACTTTCCAGAGTGAATGGCGAAGAAGAAGGTGGCTGTACCTACTCGGTCATGTATTTAGTGCAGGACCAAACGACCTTAGACCGCTATCAAGCGCAATTTGCGCCGGCGCTTCAGCAAGACCACGCTGCGCGTTTCCAAGGTAAATTTGCTGCATTTCGCACCACGCTTAACGTCATCGAAGAATTCAAAAAATGAATGTAAAACCAAAAAAACAACTAGGTCAACACTTTTTGAAGGATGCCGGTACTTGCCAAAAAATTGCCGGGCAAGTGATCTGGACCAATGACACCCGAAAAGTTTTAGAAATTGGACCAGGAATGGGAGCCCTCAGTAAATATCTATGGGAAATCCCTGAAATTGACCTTTGGCTGCTCGATGTAGATATAGAATCCATAGATTACTTACGCGCCAATTATCCTGCGCATGCAGACCGCATTTTATTTGGCGACTTTTTGCGGTTGGACCCAAAAGAATTGTTTGGCGACGCTGCCTTTATTGTGGTCGGAAACTTTCCTTATAATATCTCTTCACAAATCTTGTTTAAGTGTTTAGAATACCGCAATCAGGTGCCTCAAATTATGGGAATGTTTCAAAAGGAGGTAGCGGTACGTGTTGCGCAAAAGCCAGGATCTAAAGAATACGGTATTATTAGTGTGCTCTTGCAAACTTTTTATGATATTCACTATTGTTTCACGGTTGATGAGCATGTGTTCATTCCGCCTCCAAAGGTAAAAAGTGGCGTTATTCGTTGCGTAAGAAATGAGCGCGTTGCGCTTCCTTGTGATGAAAAGCTTTATTTTCAAGTGGTAAAAGTAGCATTCAATCAGCGTCGCAAAACACTGCGCAATTCTTTGCGTGTTTTACTCAAAGATGCGCCGCTTCCCGAGAAATTTGAACAACAGCGCCCCGAGCGTTTAAGTGTGGATGATTTTATTGAACTTACTTGCTTTATAGAGCAGCTCGCTAGTAAGGACTAAATCCTTCTTGGGTTTGCGAGCCGACTTCGGTGCCGTTTTTAAACATCTTTTTACTGATGAGCTGCCCGTTTTCATTGAACGCATAAAACGGACCATCTTTGAGCCCATGTTTGTAGTGGATTTCGTACACGATTCTGCCGTAGCGGTCGTATTGCTTAAAAACACCATGAAGCCTACCGTAGCGGTATTGCGACACAATAGTTGGAACAACTCCACCAGGGTAATAATTGGTCCAGGTGCCGTGTTTCATGCCATGGAAGTATTTCCCAGTTTCCTTGATTTGAAAATCTAACTGAGAGTAGGATTCATATGACCCATGAAAATCGCTGATCGTTTCTTTTAAGCCCATGATTGCCATTCCGTCAGCCACATTCTTCTGAGTAAATACTTTATAGTGTTGCTTTTCCTTCAAGCGACCGTTATTGAAATAGTTCGTCCATTCGCCCACCTTGTAATCAGCTTTGTAACTACCTTTTACTTTGAGAACGCCTTCTGGAGAATAAGACGCCCATGGCCCATCGAGTTTGCCGTTGTGATAGGTGGCTTTGTCTTTGATTCGGCCGTTTTCCCAGTAATTGAACCATTCGCCTTCCTCTTTGCCATTGAGGTACTTTCCGTCCATCAATAAAGTAGAATCTTCGTACCATGTTTGCCAACGCCCTGAACGGAGGTCCTGCTGATAAGCGCCTGTTCGGTAAAGGGCGCCATTTGGATAATAGTAAGTCCAGTTGCCAGTGCGCAGGTCGTTGTCGTAATGCGCTAAATAGGAGAGTTGCCCGTTCGAGAAGTAGTAGTGCCAGGTGCTATCTTGTTTCCCTTTTTGAAAATATCCTTCCATGTCTAGTTTCCCATCTTGGGTAAACCATTTCCAGTTGTTGGTCTTGAGTCCAGCTTCATAAGTTCCGCAAGTAAGGGTGTCTTTTTCGTTGGACATTACTAGATAGACACCATGTAAAGAGTCTGCTTGATAACCCACTCGTTTTTCGAGTACACCATCAAAACGATAGAATTCCCAAATGCCGTCTTTTTTGCCTTTCTCGAATGCGCCGCCGACCGATAAGACGCCATTGGCGGTGCGTTCTTCAAAAGGTCCGGTTTTCAGCCCTGCTTGGAAGGTATAAAATTCTTTAATGGTGCCATCGACGAAATAGGTAATGATTTGTCCGTTTCCGTCCTTGATCGTTTGTTTGTGAGACTTATCGGCTTGCCAGAAGGCCTGAAGATAAATGGTATCGTTCTGTGCTTTTTCGATGGATTTCGGATGCCCATCGGGGTAGAAGTATTCCCAAATACCGACGGGGCTCCCAAGTTCAAATTGACCACGAATTTGAATTTTGCCATCGGCTGCGTATTCGCGGTAAATGGAGTCGGGCACATTGAATTGGTAATAGGACTCTTGCTTGATTTGTTTGTTTGGATAAAAAAAGACGCGTTTACCATGGAGCCTATTGCGGTAGTAGTTGGCTTCTTCTTCTAGGAGTCCGTCGTAAGAATAAAATAGCCATTTGCCATGTTTTTCAGTTGTTTTGGGCGTTGCTTCACTGCTAAAATAGGAGCCAGTTCCTTGGATGTGTTTATTTTGTGCATCCCAATAGATGCGAACCTTTGGACTTAGGTTTTCTTTCTTTACTTTCAGTTCTTGAGAAAGAGCTGAGAACAAGAAAAAATTGGCAAATAGGAGGAGTAAATAGCGCATATGGCTGATTAGAATAGGACTCGGAAGATGAAGAACAGGCCAAAACCAATAAAGACACTTCCGATAAACTTATTGAGTAGATTGAGTAATTGGACGGTCACTAAATTTCGGATTCTTTTGGCCGTAACAATTTTGACAACATCAAAGGCAATAAATGTGGTCAGGATAATACCGAGATAAAAGAACAAAAAGCTATTGCTGTCGTCGGGGCTTTCTCGTTTGGCTACTGAGGCTACACTCAACCAATAGAAAATGACCAAAGGGTTGGCAAAATTGAGCAGAAAACCTTTGGCGATCATGAGTCCAAAATTCTTTTTGGGGTCAGCGCTCTCCTTCAAGTGATATTTCTCGGTGACCTCCTCTAATTCTTGATCGCCGTTGTGCATTCTGGACTTCTTGAAAAGATTGATCACACCAAAAACAATGAAAATAAGCCCACCCAAGATGTCAAAAAGCTCTTTGTTTTTGCCAGTGAGCAGGGTATTGATTTGCTCGACAAAAAGAACAGAAAGCAGAATGTAAACGATATCGCTGAGCATGACACCGAAGTCTATTGCCAATGCGCTTCTAATGCCCTTTGTGATGCTATTTTCAAGCAATACAAAGAAGACCGGACCTGGAATCAGGGAGAGCAAAAGCCCAATTGTAAAAGCGTGGAAGACGATATCCATGTAACAAAAATAGCTTTTAATGTGCTAGAAATGCTTGAAGTATACTAATGTTACGGACAGCGCGATGTTTATTTCGGGAAATGCACTAAATTTGTTGCTCAATTTAGACAACATGAAAACTTTGCGTGCCAATCAAAAACTTGAACAAATCATTGCCGATGTCGAAAAAAAGGGTCTTGTGGCTCCAAAACTTATTGACGACCTCAAAGAACTCAGAGAAATGGCATTGCTCGAACAAGACCCATTGGTCGTGAAATCCTTGCGCCTTACTTATGAGTTCCTTCAAGAAAACGAATGTTTTGATGTAGAGGCTCAATACGAAGAAGACGAAGAAGGTAACGAATACCCAATCGAGATCGAAGACAAAGACAACCTTCTTTATTTCTTGAATCTGCTTAAAAACGCAGAACACAAAATCAACCGTGAAGAAATCAAAGATTACCGCTCAGCGTTAAAATTAGAATTATACTAAGCAACCATTTGCGCAACAGACTCGTCTCGTTGAAAAGGACAAGTCATTGTTCAATTTGGTTTTAATTATCTTGCAGAGAAACCTGGAATTACGTTCCAGGTTTTTTTATGTGCAAAACTGACAGTACTTCGCGTCGTGGTCGTGTTCAAACGGTTGCGTTGTGTCTAGCATATTCTCTATAAGTGACTGTAAGCCTTCTTCAAAAAAAACAGGTACTGATGTCAAATCGGTATTCTTGTCTATGGATAGCGCAAATTCATCGTCTCGGTTGATCAGTGATTCTATGCGCGCTTCGGCAGGTAAGTGTCCGTAGTGTTCCTTAAATAACAAACTATACAAGCAAAGTTGTAGCGCATGCTTGGGTTTTGTAATGTTGGTATAGGCGTCCTCTTTTTGACTCATTTTGACATCTTTATCTTTAACTTTTCCAGATTTGTAGTCGATGACACGGTAATGGTTGGCGCCAATGCGGTCGATGCGGTCAATATAGCCCACGAAATGTATAGGAATGTTTTCTGCGGGTAGTTGAACCGTATAATTGAGTTCAAACTTGGCTTCGAGTTGTTCAATGACCAATGGTTCTTTGAGGGCCTTTACATAAGCGAGTTCTTTAAGCAGCATTTGCTTGGTGAGGTCGAGCGCCATTTCAAAACTTAAAAGATTTTTACCTCGCTGAAAAAGTGCCTCGTTATGATCAAAATAATTCATAAAATACTTGCGCAGTACTTCGGGGAAGTCCGTTAGCATTTTAGCGATGTGTCGCTCAGTTATTGGGCCTGGCGCAGGTGAAATCAGCTCGCCTTTTTTGTTTCGGTGTGCATAAGGGGTGTAGAGTTCTTCTAAGCAACTATGAATTAATGAGCCAAAAGTGCTGTTGGCTATATCTTCTTCGACTTCATCTTCTTCACCAAACTCTACAACGTAGCGGTAATAGAAGTCTAGCGGACAGGTGATGTATTTGCGTAGGGCGGAGGCAGACACATTTCCTGAGAGGTAAGTCTTGATGCGTGTTTGAATGTCGCTTGTTTTCGGAATGAGGGTGTGTTCTTGGCGTTGGGTGCTGCTTGGAATTTGATAGAAGTATTCTTTCCAAGTAACGTTCGGATTTTGTTGTAACCATTCCATTTTCAACTGCAATAAATAACGACTGCGCTCATGACTTCCTAAAACCTCACTTGTTGAGGAATAAGTAAATACAAAAGAGCGCGCGTGGTGCAGGAGTCTGTAAAAGTGTTGGGCAAAAAGGCCCTGTTTATCGCGGTTATTGGGCATGCCAAATGCCGAACGGAGGTCCATTGGGATTATACTCTGAATCGGGTTGGTGGGCGGTAACTTTCCTTCGTTCATGCCGAGTACATAAACGCGCTCGAAGTCGAGCAAACGGGTTTCTAGTAGCCCCGTGAGTTGCAAACCTGTGGTTGGGCTTCCTAAGTAGGCTAAATTGGCGCGTGTCCAGTGTTGGTAGAAGAGTTTTTTAAAGCTGCTCAGGGCCATTTTGGGAAAGGAAGCGTCTGTTAATTGGTCAAACTGGCGACAAGCTTGCTCGAAGGATAAAATGGCCGTTCGCTCAAAGTCATTGCCTTCAGGAATCAGGGCCAACAATAAGCTATTGAGTTTGCGCAGTTGCACAAGTGCAAGTTTCCAGTCTGTACCCCAGTTAGTACTGATGAGTTCTAAAATATCGAGGATTTGTTGGTCCAGTTTGAGTTGATCTACGCGTTGAAAGACACGGTTGTATTTGATGGTTTGTTTTTCTGCGGCAGCCAACTGTTTGAGTTGTGGTTGGTCAAAGGCTAGAGAGACGAATGCGTGGTGACAAAAACGTTGAAAATCTTTATGATACAGCGCTTTGGTTTTGAATTTGAGTTGGTTTTCCTGCAGTTGAAAGCAGAGGTCGATCCAAGTTCTTATTGGCGTTTGATCGAGTGGTAAGCCTAGGGTGATGTTGGCCTGCCCAACAATTTTGGGAATATTGCGAATGGCCGCATGAACCAACGCTTCGTCGGCGAGCAATACCAATACTTCACTCCAATCCGCAACAGGGTTTTCTATTAATTCTGTTGCCAAAACCTTTACCTGACCTATGTGCTGTGCGCACTCAATGACTTTGATGTCATATGCTTCGGTTTGCAGTCTTTTTGTAAGGGACTTGGGGTTTTTCAGGCCAAAAAATTGTAAGTTTCTCCTTTGAAAATGTCCGGCCTCGTGGTATTTATTCTCTAAATAATAAGCGTCAGCATCAAGGATAAATTCGGCTTGTTTTTGATCGATGAGGTACTTAATGATGCGTTGTTCGGCGGCGGAAAGCGCATTGAAACCGGCAAAAATATAGAACATATCTTTATCAAGGTACTGCGCAGGATTCTCTGCTATTTGCCGATAAGCTTGTGCTTTTGAACAGGCATTTTGTGCTTTATTCTTTTCTTGCAAACCGGCATGAAGTTGAGGTATAAGCTCCCAGAATTGCATGAATTTTTGCTGTGAAGCAGAGTAGCCTTCTTCATCGATTTGCCAGCTTTCTAACGCTTTGATAGAAGCAAGATTTTGATAGAGTTGTTGATGATCAACTAAATAACGATCGACGTCGTCGAAATCGGAGAGCAGAATAGGGCCCCAAGTCAGGTAGTCTTCAAAGGAGAGCGCATTTTCTTGGAGGTTTGCTTCATAAACTTGGTAGAGCGAAAGCAAAATGCTGGTCTGATGCAGAATGGTTTTATTGCTTAAAGCCCCCACCCATTGGTCTATCGTAAAGATATTGGGCGAAATCAGGGGCCCGCCGTTGGCTTTGAAAAGGGCGTTTAAAAGATAGCGCTTGGCTCTTTCAGACGGAAGAATTACGGTTATTGACTGTGGGGGGAGCCCTTTGCCTAGAATTTGGGCGGCTATTTGATCAAGAAATTTCATAGCAGGGACAAAAATGGTTTAGTCAAACCAAACTTTTTCAAAAAAGAAAAAGGGTCTATTCGAGTGCATAAATTTGTGTCCGCCGTAACATTTGATGACTGCGTAATGAGCCGTTCCAAATTGAATCTGAACAAAATTGAGTCCTTCGGGGTAGGTGTCCGACAGCCCTTGATAAATTGTGGAGCCGTTGTCGAGTACTTTTTTGGTCATGGTAGCGCCATCAGGCGGATTGATGTAAATACTAGCGATTTCTTCGCTAGAAATGGTAGAATCAAGTGCAAAAAGGGTGATTTCATAGGTGTTGCCTTGGCCTAGCTCGCGGTAAATAAGTCTTAAGTTTCCGTCGGGCAGGGTTTCGACAAATGGTTTGCCTGGAAATTTGGCCACTAAACCAGAATGGGCATCTGCGTAGATGTATTCGGTTTGTTTTTTAAGTAAGACCTTGCTTGCAGGGGCCTTCTCATCGATTGTCCAGCGAACAGGACGCACTTTGTAGCCTCGGGCACGGAGCAATTGTAAAATACCGTCTTCGCCACCCAAATGGCCTGCCCCAACCGCGCAAAAGAAAGGCGTTTGTGTTTTGAGCATGCCGAGTAGTTTGTCGAGCATTTGTTGGTTGCGCTTCACAATAACTTCGTCGTATAGATTTTCTTGTACTGAAAGATAAGATTTCATGAAGCGCTGTAAAGCATCGACATCGCCGCGCAAATAGAGCTCTGTGAGTTTTTCTTGAGTAAAAGAATTGATTTGGTTGTCTAGGATGCGGCTTTCGCTCAGTTTGAATTCATTGGAAAGCGCGTATTGTTCTTCTACCTTTTCTAGCGCGACCATTTCTTTGTTGAGTTGAAGGCCAAGGATTTCAAAGTAGGCATCGAGAAATTGTGGCATGCCGTCTTCATTGCCATAAAGTGTTTTGGAGCTGAAGTCTTGGCTAGTGTAGGATTTACCTTTGTCGTCGAAACGCGTTTCTGGTAGTGTTTTACGGGTATCCATGACCGAAAAAAGCGCATAAATATCGGTCTCTAAGACAATCTTTTGGGCTTTGTCAAAGGCGATATAGACGCTATCTGAAAGTTCAAATAAGGCGCGGTCATTGGCGTGGAGGGTTCCGAAAATATACGACTTAACGGCAGACTTCGGACTGGAAATTTCCCATAGTAATTCTTTATCGAGCTCAAGCTGTTGTGCTTGGCCGAAAGTAGAATAGAAAAATGCCAGAAAAAAGAGTGCCGTACGCATGTATTCAAAGTTAATCAAATAAAAACACGTTGAATGTGTTTTTCGGTATAGGCGTAGGCTAAATAAGCCATAGAAGGTAGCTCTTTGGTAAGGATGAGTGGAGATTTTCTGCCTAAAGCAATTTTGCCGTGGGTATCTTGCAGCTCGATGGCAGCGGCGGCATTGATGGTGAGGGCATTGATGGCTGCTTCGGGTGTCATTTTCATCTTGATGCACGCCAAAGAAAGTACATGCATGAGGTCGTAGCTTGGCGATGAACCAGGGTTGAAATCGCTGGCAAGTGCCACAATTGCACCTGCATCTATTAGGCGGTTGGCGGCGCCAAATGGAATGGATAAAAAGTGCGAGCAACCTGGAAGCAAAGTAGCAACACAATTGCTTTTGGCGAGTGCATCTAGGTCATTTTGGTCGAGTTCTTCGAGGTGATCTACGGAAATTGCTCCTTTTGCAATTGCTGCTTGAACCCCGCCCAAAACTGAGAACTGATTGACGTGTACTTTAGGCTTGAGTCCGTATTTAGCACCGGCATCTAAAATTTGCTCCATCTCAGCCGTGCTGAAATAATTGCGTTCGCAAAATACATCGATGTAGTCGGCTAGGTTTTCTTTGGCAATGACGGGTAGTATTTCGTTGATCAATAGATCGATGTAGGCTACTCTGTTTGCTTTGTATTCGGTAGGTATCGCATGCGCGCCTAAAAATGTCGCTTTGATTTGAATAGGAGCAGTTTGCTTGAGTTTTTGAATAACGCGCAACATTTTGAGCTCGCCTTCTACACTCAAGCCATAGCCAGACTTGATTTCAAGCGCACCCGTACCCGCGTCAATGATCTTTTGTATCCTTGTAAAAGCGGCCTCATAAAGCGCATCTTCGGACATTTGGTTGAGTTTATTTGCCGAATTGAGGATGCCACCACCTTTTGCCGCAATTTCTTCATAGCTCAGGCCGTGAATGCGGTCAACGAATTCTTCTTCGCGGCTAGCAGCAAACACAGTGTGTGTATGGGAGTCAATAAAGGCAGGCAGTACAAAGCAGTTTGTTGCGTCGATCACTTCCACGTCGCGCCAATCGGTGATGCCCGGCCATTCATTCATGGGCCCATAGGCGATGACTTCGTTGTCTTCTAACGCGAGGTAAGCATTTTCGATAATAGCAAGTTGGCTCATTTGAGCACCTCTGAGCACTGCGGGGAGGTCTTCTCCGGCTTGAATAAGACCTTTTATATTCTTAATAAATTGTTTGCGCATACGTATTTTCACGGTAAAGATAAGACCAATTTAGGCTTATTTTCGCTCTTATGATGGAAAGTAATGCAGACATGAAACACGACGTGCTGGGCAAATGGGGCGAGGCCTATGCCTTGCAATACCTCTTGGGAATAGGTTATGGCCTCCAAGCGCGCAATTATAAATTCAACCGGATGGAAATCGATTTAGTCATGACGAACGGTCAAAATTTAGTGATAGTGGAGGTCAAGACGCGCCATAGTGCTGAGCTCGGGGAGCCCTGGCGCGCAGTTAATTTAGCCAAACAAAAGCAAATTATTCGGGTGGCCAACTACTATACCAAGGCAGTTGAATGGCCACATGAAGTACGTTTTGATGTAGTGTCAATTGTACACAACAGCAACCATACTGACCTCACGCATATTATCGATGCGTTTAGCCCCAAACCTTAAGTTTAGATGTGCAGCGCGCGGTCAGCGGTGGCTGCAAGCGCAGCTTCTTTCACAGCTTCAGAATAGGTTGGGTGTCCGTGGCAAATGCGCGCGATGTCTTCGGCAGATGCGCGGTATTCCATTGCGGTAACGGCTTCCATAATGAGGTCAGCAGCACGAGGTGCAATCATGTGTACGCCCAAGATTTCGTCGGTTTCGGCGTCGGCCAAAATTTTAACAAAACCACTGGTGTCCATGCTTGCGCGTGCACGTCCTAATGCTTTAATAGGGAAAGACCCCGCTTTGTAGGCGCGCCCTGCGGCTTTGAGTTCTTCTTCAGTTTGCCCAACGGCTGCAATTTCTGGCCATGTATAAACTACTCCTGGAATCAAATTATAGTTGATGTGCGGCTGCTGACCTGCAATTTGCTCGGCAACAAAAACACCTTCTTCTTCGGCTTTGTGGGCGAGCATTGCTCCACGAACAACATCTCCGATGGCATAAATGTGTGGCGCAGCAGTTTGCAAGTGTTCATTGACTTCTACTTGGCCGCGCTGATTGATCTGCAAGCCAGCTTTATCTAGGCTGAGGCCTTCTGTAAAGGCTTTACGCCCTACTGCAACGAGGCAGTAGTCTGCTTCTAGGGTCACTTGTTCGCCTTTTTTGTTTTCGGCAGTGAGCACAACTTGTTTGCCGTTGTTCACAACACCGAGTACTTTATGCTCCATATGGAATTTAAAGCCTTCTTTTTTGAGGATTTTGGTGAATTCTTTGCCAATTCCGGCGTCCATAGTTGGCAAAATGCTTGGTGCAAACTCGACGACTTCAACAGTGGCGCCCAAACGCGCATAAACTGAGCCTAGTTCAAGTCCAATGACACCGCCGCCAATGACCAACATTTTTTTAGGAATCTCGCTGAGATTGAGGGCTTCTGTAGAGGTAATGATGCGTTTTTTGTCTGGTTCCATGCCTGGAAAGTAGTTGGGCTTGCTTCCGGTGGCAATGATGATGTTTTTGCCGCTGAGTTGGGTGGTTTGCTCTCCTTTGACTTCAACGGTATGGGCGTCAATAAAGCTACCAACACCGTGGTAAACGGTAATTTTATTTTTGTCCATGAGGTATTTGACTCCTGCACAAGTTTGCGACACTACTTCATTTTTTCTTGCGATCATTTGAGCAAGATTGGCTTTGAGACCTTTCACTTCGATACCGTGGGCAGAAAAATTGTGCTGCGCATTGTAAAAATGTTCAGATGAATCGAGTAGGGCTTTGGAAGGAATACAGCCCACATTGAGGCAAGTTCCGCCAAGGGTATTGTATTTTTCTATCAAAGCTGTTTTCAGGCCGAGTTGCGCACAACGCAAGGCTGAAACGTATCCGCCGGGTCCTGATCCTATTACTACCACATCAAAAGTTTCCATCTGTACATTTTTTTACAAATTTACAGTTTGTGCACGAACAACCAAAGCCTTAATTTTGCGTTGTAACGTTGTGCACAAGTTAAAAACACTCTTCTTCTCCATTTTTCTACTGCTGTCTGGGTGGTGCAGTGCTTCGCATATCATAGGTGGCGATATCTACTACGACTACCTTGGCAACAATCAATACCGCTTTTTTATTACTCTTTATCGCGATTGCGCTTCTACCGGAGCACAATTTGACAACCCACTATACCTTTCTGTTTTTACGCAGGGAAATAACCATTACCAAACCGTTCAGGTGCCATTTCCGGGCTCTGTGGTCTTGCCAATCAATTTCAATAATCCTTGCGCAACCCAACCCACAGGAATCTGTGTAGAGCGCGCTATTTATCAAGTGGTTTTAACGCTTCCGCCTATACCGGGTGGCTACACCGTCTCTTACCAGCGTTGTTGTAGGGGGCCGAACATCACCAATCTGCAGTTTCCAGATGATACCGGACTTACGTTGGTTGCACAAATACCGGGTTCCAATACAGGTGCTAGTAACAACAGCAGCCCACGCTTTACCAATTACCCTCCCGTATTGCTATGCAACAACGACCAGCTGGTATTTGACCACGTTGCCACTGACCCAGATGGCGATCAACTCGTTTATTCATTAGTAACGCCATTTGCAGGTGCAAATTCTGGTAATCCGCAACCCTTACAAATGCCACCGCCACCTTATTTTCCGGTCACGTGGCAGCCCAACTTCAATGCGACGGTTCCTTTAGGCCCAGGATCCTCGACCATCATTCATCCGAGTACTGGCCTACTCACTGTTAATCCGAATCTGATAGGGTTGTTTGTGGTGGGCGTAAGGGTGCAAGAATACCGCAATGGACAACTCATTGGTGAAACCATTCGCGACTTCTTGTTCCGTGTATTTGATTGCAATATCCAATTGGCTGCTATCTTACCTCAGCAACCGCAATTACCTAATTTCAGCGGCTATTGTTCGGGCTTAACTGTTCAGTTTGACAACCAATCTTTTGGCGGCACCAACTATTCTTGGGACTTTGGTGTACCCGGCACAACTGCCGATGTCAGTAACCTCTACGAACCAACTTATACCTACCCGAGTTCGGGAACCTATACTGCTCAAGTCATTGTCAATCCTGGGCAAAACTGTACCGATACCGCTTACATCGAAATCATTGTCAATGAACCACTAGAGCTTGAATGGCAAGCACAAGATTCTTTGTGTTTAACAGATAATTCCTTCGATTTTACGGCCTTGATTTCGGACCCTAACGTCACACTTACTTGGTCTTTCCCTCCAAGTGCTTCAACTGCACAAGCAAATGGCTTTACGGTGCCAAATGTGGTGTTTGACACCGCTGGTTTTCATTCTATTCTACTCGAGGCGAGCTCAGCATTTTGCCAACTATCGTATTTAGATTCAATTTTTATTTTTGGCGAGCCTACAGCGGGCATTGTGGTGCCGCCTCAAGTGGAGTGCTTGGGTTACACCATCCAATTTGGCAATAATTCTCAAAATAGCATCCAATATGCCTGGGATTTTGGCAATGGTCAGACCAGTACGCAAATCCTACCTACTGCAACCTTTCCCGGCCCCGGCATTTATCCTGTTTCTCTCATTGCGGGCTCTTCGCCAACTTGCTTGGATACAATTTTAGTCAATGTCCCTATTGGCGAGCCAATTGTCTTAAGTATGAGCAACTCAGACTCGCTGTGTATAGATGATTTATTTTCTTTCGACGCTCAGGTCTCTGGCCCCATTGGAACCAACTATTGGTGGGATTTCGGCCCTAATGCCAACCCTTCTACGAGTACGCAACTTACCGGCAACAATGTGTTATTTGATCAGAACGGCAACCAACAAGTAATGCTCATAGGCCAAAATCCTTTGTGTACAGACACTCTCGTTGAACTAGTTCGGGTTTTTGGCCATCCGACCATCAATTTTATGTTTCTCAATTCGCTGCAATGTGCACCGTCTCAAGCGCAATTTGTGAATTTGAGCCAAAGTGAAGTGCCCACCACTTATTTATGGGATCTTGGCGACGGTACGCAAGTACAAGCCACAAATGTGCTACATACCTACAGCCAACCAGGTAATTACACTGTTACCCTTACACTTATTGAGCAATTTGGGTGTTTGGACACCTTATTCATGGCGCAGCAAGATGTTGTAACAGTGCATCCTTCTCCACAAGCCGGCTTTGCAATTAGCCCTGACAAGGTAGATGTTTGTCAAAACGAGGCTGTGTTTACCGATTTATCAGTAGATGCAGTTACCTATCAGTATTTTGTAGAAGATTACGCTTTTCAATACACTACGGCCAATTTTGTACATGCTTACCAATCGGGCGGTACAGATTATCCTTATCAGGTGGTTTCCAATGCATTCGGTTGCACAGATACCGCCTATTCAAGTATAGAAGTTGAGCCGTTTAGTATCTATGCGCCAAATAGTTTTATTCCAGATGCAAATGGCCGCAACGATATTTTTAAAGTTGTGACTGATTTTGATGTGAGCGATTGGTCTTTAGAAATTTTCAACCGTTGGGGTGAGCGTGTATTTGTGAGTCAAAATGCCAACGAAGGCTGGGATGGCACCTATAACGGTTTTGATTGCCAAGATGGTTTGTATAATTACGTGCTCAAATTCAGACCCTGTCATGAGCCGTACATACGCAGGCAACGCGAGGGTGTGGTGCATTTATTGCGATAAAAGCGCTTAAGAATTGCGCAAAACAAAATTTTGACCTAAATAAACCTTCCGAACCTGCTCGTCTGCAGCTAATTCCTTAGCGGTACCCGATTTCAAGATCTTTCCTTCAAAAAGCAAGTAAGCTCTATCTGTTATGGAAAGAGTTTCTTGAACGTTGTGGTCGGTAATTAATATGCCGATGTTGCGTTTTTTAAGATCCGAAATAATGGCTTGGATGTCTTCTACGGCAATGGGGTCAACTCCGGCAAAGGGTTCGTCCAGGAGTACAAACTTTGGGTCGGTAGCCAGGGCACGCGCAATTTCAGTGCGCCGTTTTTCACCGCCGGAAAGACGGTCACCGAGGTTTTTACGGACATGTCCTAAATTGAATTCTTCTAAAAGCGTTTCTAATTTGGCTTCTCGGTCTGCTTTGTTGAGTGGACCCATCTCTAGAATGGCCATAATGTTGTCTTCCACGCTCAGTTTGCGAAATACCGAAACTTCTTGAGGCAGGTAACCAAGGCCAAGTTGGGCGCGTTTGTACATCGGAAACTTCGTGATGTCGGTGTTGTCTAAAAAGACGTTGCCGCTATCGGGTTTAACCAAACCTACCATCATGTAAAATGAAGTGGTCTTTCCAGCGCCATTGGGGCCGAGCAAACCAACGATTTCTCCTTGATTGACCTCTACACTAACGCCATTAACAACGGCGCGTCCGCGGTAAGATTTACAGATATCGGTGGTACTGAGTTTCACAAATCGAAATTACTAAAAATTTAACGAGTATCGGGCTTTGATCCCAAACGGGCTCGTGCCAGGTATTTGGTGTGTGGCACGGTACAAGAAATCGATCCTGATCACTTTGAAAATGTTTTCAATGCCAATACCAACCTCCACATATGGCACTCCGTTAAATGGCCTCACGAAGTCTGGAATTAACAAGGCTTGATTGTGCTTAGGGGAAAGGCTGCCTAACATGATGCGTTCGGTGGTGATCAGCCTAATTTTGCTTGCCTTCAGCAATGGAATACGATCGAAAAACAGACCCTCCCAACGGTTTTCTGCAAAACCAATCACATAGCGGTCACTGATGAATTCTATAAAATTCACCATGTTAAAGGTGCTGTTCAGTAGCCACAAAGACTGATTTCCTTCGTGTACTTTTAACAGTGGGTAGGCTGCCGTTCCGTTGATATAACCCAGGGTAAAACCGTAGCGCATTCTGCCGAGTACGCCTAGTTGCGTATTGTGCTCAAATTGGAACTCATATTTTTGATAGCGGTAGTTGCTTCTTAAAATATCCTTGAAGCCAAAGATTCCTTGAAAAGACAAGATGGGGTAGGGCGAACGCAGCGCCGTTCGATCGAAAGATCCGGAAAGGAATTCTTCGTCTTTGGTCCAGCGGATGCGTGTGGTGAGTTCGGTTGCGGTGAGTTGAGAAACTTGAATGGTATCGAATCCGCTTAATTGTTGATAGGTGGCTAAGCCAAGAGGTGTGTAGTTTTTCCATTCAAGTGCCCCGTATAGGATGAGGTCTTTTTTGACATCTTTTTCTAGACTCACGCCAGTTTTTTGCACAAATGTGAGTTTGTCGAAAGGCGCTGTACTGAGGAATGTGACAAACGAGGTGCCCATGGATGCAGCTGTTGGTGCTTGTCCAATTTGCTCGATGTCGTAATTGTAATAGGCGGTCAGCATGCCTCGTTTTTGAGGCGTAATGTTGTAGCGCAGTTTTAAGTTGTACTTGAAGCGTTCATCGCCAAAGCCATAGGCAAGTCGTCCCCCGAGCTCAAGTCTTTTAGAGAATTCATTGGAGGTGCGCAAGGCTAAGGCAACTCTTAAATTTTCAACTGGGTTAGCACTGACCAAAGAGGCAACTGATCCGACTTCAATTTTGTTTATGGGCCAATAGCCGGTGGTTGCAAAATAAGTAAGCTTGCGCATGTTTTGATAAAAAGGTAGCGCCTCAAGGGAGTCTACCATTTCTTGGATGCGGAGTTCTTTTTCGTTTAAAGTTACAGGTCTAAGTGCAGCCCATTCTTGTTCGCTGCGTTCTTGGGCGTTGTTGAGCACATCTACTGTGTTTGTTGCGCGATAGAATGCCTCAGGCTTGGGCTCGTTGATGATAAAATTGCTGCGTTGGCTATACTTGCGCCCAACAAGTCCTAAAAATTTGGACTTTTCTGTTATCTTAAAGGAAAGCACCATCTTTTCAGAAGTGAGCATCCAAACTTCCTTTTGTACTTGCTCAAAAGTGTGTTCAAAGTAAAACTCTTGAATATAATTGAGATTTGCACCAGGCGCAATATTGGCCTCAAATCTTTTGATTGCGTAGGTGGTGTCGTGCACCCACATGTGTCCTTCAAATACGAGGTCACCTGTCCTCTTTGGAACAAAACGCAGTTTGTAACACCAATCGGCGCCGATAAACGTAGAGTCGTCGAGGTAAAATTGATAATAACTGCGCGCAAAAGGCGCTAAAGGGCTAATAAATGATTTGTTAAATAAATCATAGATGTTGTCATAAATATTGAGCTCAAGGGCCATATCGCCTAGAAACTGCGTCATCTGCATGTTGTCTACCCCGGTAATATGGGTGGCCTCCACTTCTTCTTTCTTCAGTTTAGGATCTTTGAGATAGTAGAAGTCCGAAACACTCTCAGATAAGATGACGGGCAATAATGATTTCTCACTGGAGTCAGTTTGAAGGTAATTTTTGACAATTGATAATCTGTCAACGAGCGGATTATTGATGAGTCCGGAATCTAGGTTAGAAGCATCGAGTTGGATTTTATTGTAAAGATGGTATTGATAAGCACTGAGCTTTTCTTTGTTGTTCACATCTTTATATTGAATGATGCGTCTGTGCAATTGCGCGCCACGTGTTTCAAGCGGCGCTTTTAAGAAGATTTCAGCAATTTCTTTGTCTTGGGTTTGCATCTTGACCTCCAAAACTTGGCTCTGGTCTTTTTTAATTTTAACCCTTTCAGTTTGATAACCGAGCAGTCGGAATACGAGTGTATCGGTAGGGTAGTAGGTACTGATATTGAACTGACCAAGTGAGTCGGATTTAGTGCCAATTTTGCTATCCAAGAATTGAACTTGCACGAAACCGAGTGGATCGCCTTTTTTGTCAGTAACTGTTCCGGTAATATTGGTTTGCTGGGCCCACAGGGCTAAAAAGCAATAATTGAACAATAAAAAACTCAGCGCACGCATCAGTCTTTTTTATTTCTATCGACGCGTTTTGCTACCAAAATGCTCACTTCGAATAAAATATAGATGGGGATGGTCACGATGACCTGTGAAATAACATCTGGGGGAGTGATGACAGCAGCCAAGATAAGGATAACGACGATGGCGTGTTTGCGGTATTTGATTAAGAAATCAGGGGTAAAGAGTCCGATTTTGACCAAGAGGAAGGTGACGATTGGAAACAAAAAGAAAAGTCCGGTGTAAAAAACAGTGGATAGAATGGTGCTCATGTATGACGCAATTGTGACGTCTGTTTTGATTTCCGGGGTAATTTGAAAGGCACCAAAGAACTGAACGCTCAGGGGCGCTACCACATAGTATCCAAACAAAATACCTAAGAAGAAAAGAAGACTCACGTAAAACACGATGCCTCTGGCCATTTGTTTTTCAGTTCCTTTGAGCCCAGGCTTGATGAAAGCCCAAAGTTGATAAAAGATGTAGGGAAAAGCCAAAACGACACCGCCCATCAAGCTCATCATGAGGGCATACGAAAACTGACCAGCGAGCGTGGTGCTTTGAAAGTCGACATTGATTTGTTCGACACAAACACCTAAATATTGACAGAGTAACTTAAAGGTAATGAAGTCTGGGTCTACCATATTGAGGAAAACGTGCTCCATGATTTCGCGTTGGTAGATCCAGATACCGATTGAAAAAATAATGACGGCTACGGCAGCCCTAAGCAAGCGCCAGCGGAGCTCCTCTAGGTGATCTAAAAACGACATTGGCTGATCCTCAGACATGCTGTAAAATTAGCGATTTATTCCGTAAAATTGGATGAAAAGAAGAACGTAAATCGTTTACGATGATGTGCCGCAACTTTGTATCATCAAAACAAAACGCCATGAACAAAAGATTTGCTATTCAACACATTTGGTTTAATAATCAAGATGCGGAGGTCACGTTAGTTGGCCGCATGCAAGACGACGTCCTTACTTATGAGTCTAAGTTGCTCATTAAGATGTCTGAGCTCAATGGAGTCATTTCAAAACTGCAAAAAACAGCAGGCATTGAGGCCAGTGAGTATATGTGTCGTTATGAACTAGGGTTTATTACTGAATACGAAATCAGTTTTCCTGAAAGCACGCAGTGTTACCTGAACCTCGATGAAATCTTAGGAGCTCATCAAGGAATTGTCAAGAAGATAGTAGCGTAGCCTAAATTAAGGCTGTATGTAAACGGTTTCTTCGTTTACTTTTTCAGCTTCAATTTTGATGATGCCTTGGCCTACTTTGTTGCCTTTTTGGGCTTTAATGTCCAATACTGCAACACCTGCTTGCCCGAGTTGGTAGAGTTCGTTGTAGTTGAACGTTGCCAAACCATTTACGTTCGTGTAAGCGGTATCGTAAACAGCAACTTGCTGAGGCGTTTGTTGTGTGTTGGTACCATACAATACAACCATGGCGTTTGATACACTTGCGTTGGTTTCGTCTTTGACATAAATATGCGCAACGGTATCCATTTTTTTACGGCAAGCACTTAACGAAACGAGTGAAGTAGCGGCCAATGCGATGAGAAGGATCTTTTTCATGGTGTTTAGTTGGGAAGGTAAATGGTTTCAACAGCTGTGGTATGAACCTTAGCACGGGTATAACCATAAGCTGTTTTGTTGTTGTACTTGACGATGATGTCAAAGTAGCCGGTTTTGTTGGCTTCACCTGCAACAGAGAAGTATGGGTCCATGTCAAAGGAAGTAAAACCGGAAGAATTGGTAAAAGTGGTATCTACGTAGGCTAAAGTGGCTGGCGTAGATTGTTGGTCTCCGATAATAATGACTTTAGCGCCGTCGATGAGCTGATTAGAAGAAGAACGCACAAAAACCTTAATAATAGCAGGGTCTTTGGGCTCACAACCGCCCAAAATAAAGAGCAGCGAAAGTGCGAAAAAGATGGTTAGGATAGTTTTCATAGGTTTTGAATGTTTCAAATTTACATTTTAATTTTTGAATTTTAAAACTTCATAGCAAAGCGTTTATTGTAATTGAAGTAAGACTTGATTGCGTTCTTGCTCCGTAATTTCTGCAAGTGCTTCGCCGGTGAGCCCAAAATAGAAGCCTTTTACCTTGATTTGCATGACGCCAATTTGGCCCGGTTTATAAAAAGAAGTGAGGTCAAATTTTGCCTTGCCCGCAGCATCAGTAACAGTGCTGTCTTGCACGGCTATAGCGTTGTGAGCGGTGTCTGTAGGCTCTGCTACCAACCAAACCTTTGCCTCAGAAATGACATCACCATTAGTATTGACTACCGTAACTTCTAAAGTTGTTGGTGGGGTTTCTTTACACGAAACTAAAAAAAACACCGTTGAAATCATCGATAGAAATGCGATGATGCCCATATGATGCAGCTTTTTTTTCTCGTACATTTGCATGAATACCATGATTTTTGGTTGTTAAACAACTAGAAGGGTCAAAAGGTTACAACAGAACCGCTTAAAAATGAATATTGAAGATTTATCGCTCGAATTAAGTAGTGTCCAGCTTCCGGACGAACAAACGCTTGAACAATTTCGGATCCGCTTCTTAGGCTCTAAAAACGTGCTCAAAGATTTGTATGCCGCCATCAAAGACATACCTAACGATCAAAAGCGCGCCTATGGCCAACAGGTCAATGCCTTAAAGGAGCGCGCCGAACAAGTTTACCACGAGGCAAAAGCGGCGCTTACTCAAACACAAAGTGTTGGCCCTGAAGAAGACCTCACCCGGCCTGCTGGCGACCCTCAAGTAGGGGCACACCACCCGCTTTCCTTGATCCGTCGAGAAATCATCGAAATTTTCAATCGCGTAGGTTTTGTGGTTTCAGAAGGTCCAGAGATCGAAGACGACTGGCATAATTTTAGCGCTTTGAATTTCCCGCCAGAGCACCCAGCCCGCGACATGCAAGACACCTTTTTTATTCAAAAAGGCGAAGAAGAAATTGCCCTGCGCACGCACACGAGCAGCGTGCAGGTGCGCGTCATGGAAAACCAAGCGCCACCAATTAGAACCATTTCTCCTGGCCGCGTTTACAGAAACGAAGCTATCTCTGCGCGTGCCCATTGCTTTTTTCATCAGGTAGAAGGGCTTTACATCGATAAAGATGTGTCCTTTGCCGACCTCAAACAAACTTTACTTTATTTTGCCCAAGCGCTGTTTGGTCCGCAAACCCAAATCCGAATGCGTCCTTCCTATTTTCCATTTACCGAACCAAGTGCCGAGGTCGATGTCTCTTGTTCGCTTTGTGCAGCGAAAGGCTGCAACGTATGCAAATACACAGGTTGGCTAGAAATCATGGGTTGCGGAATGGTAGATCCTAACGTTTTAGAAGCGTGCGGTATCGATTCTAAAACCTATTCTGGTTTTGCCTTTGGAATGGGTGTAGAACGCATTGCTCAGCTCAAATACCGCGTCACTGATCTGCGCTTATATTCAGAGAACGACGCGCGTTTTTTGCGTCAATTTAAACCAGGTATGGCATGAGTTGGTTAGCGTTTCAGTCAGAAGCCCAGTGGCAAGAAATCCTAGCGGCGTCGCAAGTTAGCCCGCAATTGATTTTCAAACACAGCACGCGTTGTTCCATTTCTTCAATGATCCTGAGCCGTTTTGAAGCCAGCGACCTCTTTCAAAAAGCCGACATCACCTGCTGGTTTCTAGACTTAATCGCATACCGCGAGCTCTCTAATCTGATCGCTTCTGAAACACAAGTTTGGCATGAATCGCCACAATGTATCGTCATCGACAAAAGCAAAGTAATCTACGCAGAAAGCCATGGCTCTATCGATGCAAAATCTATTCAAACCTTGATGCTCAACAAATGAAAAAAATAATTATTTGGGTTTTGGTACTGGGCCTTCTAGCGGGCTTTTTAGCGCCATTTATTAGTTCCTCTGCGGACGAAACTAGCCAAGCTGCCACTTTTGGTTTCAAAGAAAACTTAGCTACTACCTACGGCAAAACCATTCCAGTGCCGCTTCAAATTTCGGCAAATTGCAGTAACCTGATTTTAAAAATAGCCGATTCTGTAGTGCTTGAGGTCAAAAAACCAAAGAAAAAAGAGCTCTATTTCCTCGATACCAAGGATTTCAAAATAGGCGCATTTCTACTCGACCTGCAAGTAACTGATGCCAACGGCAATACTTACACAGAGCAGCGAAATCTGCGCATTTTATCTGATATCAAGCCCGAAAGATGGTCCTTGAAATTGGGTGCTTCTTACGAGCACAACTCCAAAAACTACACCCAAGGCCTCACTTTTTGGAACGGAGAACTTTATGAATCTACCGGCGACCCCAATCAGGACGGAAGTTCAATGGTTGCCAAAATCAATATGAACACAGGCGAAGCCCTTCAAAAAGGCAGCACTACTTTTCAACAAAAACTAGATGCGAGCAAATTTGGAGAAGGTATCGCTGTTCTCAACGATCAAATTTATCAGCTGACTTGGAAAAACCAGCAGTGTTTTGTCTACGACACTCAAACTTTTCAATTGAAAAAAGAATTGAGTTATTCAGGTGAGGGTTGGGGCTTGTGTACCGATGGCAAGCAGCTAATTATGTCAGACGGAACCGAGCGCCTCACATTCAGAGACCCCAACACCTTTCAATCGCTTCGGACAATTGAAGTCTATACGGACCAAGGCCCGCTTCCGCAACTCAATGAGCTCGAATACATCGACGGACTCATTTATGCTAACATTTACACGACTAATTTTGTGGCGGTTATCGAACCTGTGCTTGGGCGCGTTATTGCACTGATCGACGCAGGAAATTTAGTTACTGCCGGAAAGGGCAGTGGTGAGGTGCTCAACGGCATCGCTCACAACCCGAAAACTGGCAAAATTTACATGACAGGTAAATTCTGGTCCAAAATGTTCGAAGTCAGTATAATCAAATAGTTGGCAATGGAAAATCAGCGCAAAGATTGGGCGGAAATCAAAAGTAACGACAGCTGGTCTATATTTAAAATCATGGCCGAATTTGTGGAGGCCTACGACAAAATGGCCAAAGCGGGGCCTTGCGTCGCTATTTTTGGTTCGGCAAGAACACAACCAACACATCCGCACTATGTACAAGCCGTCGAAATTGGCGAAAAACTTGCGCGCGCCGGCTATGGCGTCATTACCGGTGGCGGCCCAGGCATCATGGAAGCGGGCAATAAAGGCGCAAAGCAAGGCGAGGGTGTTTCGGTTGGCTTGAACATCGATTTGCCTTTTGAGCAGTTTCACAACATTTACATCGACCGAGATCACTACCTAGAATTTGATTATTTCTTTGTGCGAAAAGTCATTTTTGTGAAGTATTCACAGGCATTTGTCATCATGCCTGGTGGTTTCGGCACCCTAGACGAATTATTTGAAGCCATGACCCTTGTTCAAACTAAAAAGATAGCCAAGCGCCCGATTGTCTTATTAGGAACGGCCTATTGGAGCGGACTTTTTGAGTGGGTTCGGAATGTCCAACTTAAAGAAGGATATATTTCTGAAGCTGATTTGTCTTTGTTTAAAATCACTGATTCTTCTGACGAAGCGCTACAGTTTATCGATGACTTCTTTAGTTCTCATGCGCTTTCTCCAAATTTCTAAGCATCTTTGTAATACATTTACCGATACACTATGTTGGATAAAATCAAAAGTACGCTTAGGTTGGTCATACCATTTGTAAAGACCAAACACTTCTGGAAGCATTTTGGACTCGTTATCTTGTTCTACCTTGTCATGGTATTTGCAACCATACTTTATCTAGATTTTGCAACCAATCATGGCGAAAAAATCGCTGTGCCAAATTTTGTCGGCTTGTCGGGAGAAAAAGCCAAACAGCGCATAGAAGACCTCGACCTTACTTATCAAATCTTAGATAGCATCTACGATCCTAAATTGCCAGAGGGCACGGTAATCGAACAACTCGTTGAACCAACTTCGCTTTCGCAAGTGTACGTGAAGTCTGGCCGCATTATTGGTTTAAGATTATCCAAAAGAAACCAACTTGTCGAAATGCCGAGTTTGCTGCACAAACAAATTCAGTTTGCCCAAAGTATCCTTGAACAACGCGGCTTGCGTTTCATTATTCAGTATCAACCAACTGCCGAAGCCAACGGTTCGGTCCTCGATCAGCGTTATAAAGGTCGCCGCATCAAAGAGGGTGACCGCTTGCCAATTGGCGCAGTGGTAACCTTAATTGTAGGTCAAAACGATGAAGGCGAGCCAATTGCTTTGCAAAACTTCATTGGCCTTACCATGTCGGAGGCGCGCTATATATTTGATACGCTTGGCGTGAGCTCTTACTCGTTCATTTGTCCAGATTGCCTGACCAGCCAAGACTCCGCTGCTGCTCGAATTTTTTCTCAATCACCAGAATATATTGAAGGAACTACCGTTTTTAAGTCCACTCAATTTATCCTCTCCATGCAAAAAGGAGGAGACGGACAAAATCCTTAGTCTATGATGCGTTTGCTATTATTGTTTTCAATTGCTTTGTTTTCGACTTCACTTTGGTCGCAAGGTTTTGAAAAAGGTCCTATCACAAGAAATTTTGAGCTAAGCAAGTCGCAGCAGCTCCTTAAAAGCACTACCCACAATATCGACAGTACTTTTTACTATACGTCAGACACACTTTCCCTGCCTTTTTTTGATGAATTTTCTTCGGATAAATTCCAGAAATATACCGCACAATACAACGATCCAGGGGTGAGCTCTGCACTCTATTACCAGCTGCTCGATCCAAATACCTTAGCTGCGCTCAGTCCGAATCAAACCTTTACTGACCAAGCAACTTTTCGCCGCACTTTTGATATCGCAACAAGTTCATTTGCCGATACTACTTTTCCGACAACAGCTGTTAAAGTCGCTGATTTCTCCGCTTATCCCTTGACTTACCAGACGCTAAATTTGTATCCTCCGTATTATATTTACGATACTATTGGTGTGCCCGATACTCCAGATACCGTTTGGGTGCAAAACCCAAGTTATTTCCAAGATTCTGTGCGTATTTTCTTTGCAACACTCAACAATCCTGCTGCACTTTGGCTAGATAACCACGCATATCTCAACCGCCGCTTTGGGGTTGCGCCGCGTTCCTTGGGGGTAGTAACTTTTGATGGCCTTGATGCTACTGGGTATCCTTATGCAATTGGCACTTCAATGACGAATACCGCCGATTATTTGCATAGCAAACCACTCGACCTCAGTGGCTATACCGCCAGCGACTCCTTATATTTTTCATTTTTAGTACAGGCAGAAGGTTGGGGCGATATTCCAGAAGCAACAGACTCCTTGCGCTTAGAGTTTTACGCCAAAGACCTCGACCAATGGTTTTCTGTATGGTCAACCGCCGGAGACACCACAACACCATTTAAAGTTGTCCACATCCCTGTTTTAGCGGCCAAATACTTTAAAAAAGGCTTCCAGTTCAGGTTCACCAACTACGGTGCTTTATCGGGCGCTTTAGATCATTTTCATATCGATTACGTGCATTTACGTGCGCAATCTAATCAAGCCGATACATTATTTAAGGATTTTGCTTGGGTTTACCCGATGAATACCCTACTCCAAGACTACACGTCTGTGCCATGGGATCACTACAAAAACACCCCTAAACCTTTCAGAAATGATTTTCCGATTGGCGTCCATAACGGCAGTACAAGCCCCGAGAACAATCAAATTGCGGGTCAGTTTGTTGTGGAGCATGCAGGTGCTCAGGTCAATCAGTTTACCATTCCAGGGAGCCAATTATCTGCAGGCGATTTGAACTATGAGCCCACCACCACCTACTTTACAACGCACAACATCAGTACTTTTGGTTCTTTCCCAACAAATATGGGCGGAGACCAACAAGCGTTTCGCGTAAAGGGAGACATCAGCGTTCAGTTCCCGAATCTCACACTCAACGACACCACTAGTTTTTACCAACCGTTCTTTAATTTTTATAGTTACGACGACGGCAGTGCAGAGGCGGCTTTTGGCCCAACTGGTATGCAAGCAAGATTAGCAGTAGAGTTCAATGCCTACGAAGCCGATTCATTGGTCGGTGTTTCTTTTCATTTTGTTCCATCCGTTATAGATGTCTCCTCTAAACTTTTCTTGCTGAGTGTCTGGAGCAACGAAAATGGTCAACCAGGAACACTTCTTTATGAAGACGAAGTATTCTTCCCGCGCACCCCAATTTATGGTGAAGAGCGTGGTATTTTTGTGCCGTATTATTTTACCGATACTCAAAAAGTAAGCGTACCTGCATCCTTCTTTATTGGCTGGCGTCAACTAGATGCTGAGCGGCTGAATCTAGGCCTTGACCGCAATATCGATCATTCCGATAAAGTCAAATACAGCGTAGACGGCGGCTTCACATGGTATACTTCTCCTTTTGAAGGTTCAGCCATGATTCACCCTATCTTTTCAACGGCCTTAGATGCCAGTCTTGGCTTCTCTCAAAATCATGTTGCCGCCTTAGATTGGTCGGTTTATCCAAATCCGGCAAGTCAAGAGCTTACAGTTCAGTTGCCAGCTTCATTGCAAGGCACACCTATTTGTTTAATAGATGCTGTAGGCAAGGTGCAACAAACACAAACGACAACGACATTTGATATCAGTATGCTGCCTAATGGGGTTTATTTCTTGCAATGCCCTCAAACGCATCTGAGCGTACTTAAACTGGTCGTCAATCACTAATGAGCGAAAATTTAGAAATTGAAGTAGAAGAGGCCGACCTCTTCGAACACCATCGATTTAAAGCCGACCCTGGGCAGGAGGTTGTACGCATTGACAAGTTCTTACTTGACCGAATGGCCGATACCTCCCGAAGTAAAATTCAGGTTGCTGCAAAAAATGGAAATATTCACGTCAACGGTGCTGCAGTAAAGCAAAACTACCGCGTCAAGCCCGGCGATGACATCGCAATTGTGTTGCCTTACCCTGTTCGCGAAATCGAGCTCATTGCCCAAGACATACCTATAGAAGTGGCCTATGAAGACGACGATTTATTAGTGGTCAATAAAGAAGCTAATATGGTCGTGCATCCTGGCTATGGTAACTATTCTGGTACGCTAGTCAATGCCTTGGTTTATCATTTTGACAACTTGCCAACCTTGCCAAAAGACTATTTCGGAAGACCCGGTCTCGTACACCGTATAGACAAACACACAACAGGACTGCTCGTGGTAGCCAAGACCGAAAACGCCCTCAATGACCTCGCTAAACAATTTTACGACCGCAGCACCGAAAGGCGCTATTACGCACTCGTTTGGGGCGATATCAGTGAAGATGGTACGATTACCGGACACATCGGAAGGTCACTCAAGAACCGCAAAGTAATGACGGTGTTTGCGGATGGAGCTTATGGCAAACCTGCGGTTACTCATTACAAAGTGCTGGAGCGTTTTGGTTATGTGACCCTTGTTGAATGCAAATTAGAAACAGGCCGCACCCATCAGATTCGGGCGCACATGCAATTTATCGGGCATCCGTTGTTTAACGACCTCGAATACGGTGGAGATCGCATTTTAAAGGGCACAAAATCTACGGCCTATGAAAAATTCATGACGAATAATTTTGCACTGCTACCCGGACAAGCCCTACACGCCAAAACATTAGGTTTTATACAGCCAAGGACCAAAGAGTATCTCGAGTTTGATTCTGAGCTTCCTCATGGTTTTCAGCGCTTATTAGAACGGTGGAGAACCTATTGTTCGGATTTTAAATAAAATTTCTCTATTTTTGCTTTCCTTGGTTACTTGCCAAGCTAAAACTACGCTTTATGAAACAATTATTCATTGCCGCTATCCTATCCTTGATGACCGCATCGGTGAGTTTTGCTCAAACCGTTCCCGATCCAAAGTTCGTTCGTCAGGCCAATGAAGTATTTATCTCAGGAAACTACTTTGAAGCCATTAATGTTTGTCAAGATGCCTACAAAAAACTAGGTGCTCGCGGCTCTTTACGCCAAAAAGGCGACATGGCTTTCAAAATAGCCGAGTCTTACCGCGCAATTGAAATCTACGACAAAGCCAACGACTGGTATGGCACTTGTATCGAGCTCAAGTATTTCGATGTAGTACCCGAAGTATATTACTATAAAGGCGACATGCAGCGCATGATGAAAGACTTCGACAACGCCATTAAAAGTTACCGCGAATTCAAGCGCGTTGCTCCTAAGTCTCGCACCAAAGAAGTCGACGATGCCATCATGGCTTGTGAAAAATACAAAGACTTCGATGAATTCGAAACGTCAAGATTAGTGGTGAAGCCTGAAGTCAAAATCAACACCAAACAAATGGATATGGCGCCTACCTTTATGGACAAAAAAGGCAAGATGGTTGTGTTCAGTTCTTCTCGCGATGAAAGCACTGGTGCAAAAAGAGACCCCATTTCCGGTGAAAAATACATGGACCTCTACATCGCTGAATACGATGTAAATGGCAATCCAACGAGTGTAAAATCTTTGGATACCAAAGGTGTGGTCAACACCACTGCTAACGAAGGTTCAGCAACATTCGATTCTAAACGCAAAAACATTTATTTCACACGTTGCCCCAATGCTGAGAAAATGGACCTCGGTTGCGAGATCTGGACAGCCAGCATGAGCGGTCAGGATTTTGAAGAGCCACGCAAAATTTCATTGACTGTTTCTGATACCATTTCAGTTGGTCATCCTTGTTTATCACCCGACGATCAAATGCTGATTTTCGCATCTGACATGCAGAAAAGCCCGAACGGTGAAAAATCTTTTGGCGGTCGCGACCTTTGGTACGTAACTTTCGACAAGCGCACTAAAACTTGGGATTCTATTCCTCACAACATGGGTGCTATGTTCAATACCGCAGGAAACGAACTTTTCCCATCAATTGGCCCTAATGGTCAACTTTATTTTGCTTCTGACGGCTTGCCAGGAATTGGTGGTCTAGACATCTTTGTTGCTGAGCAAGTTGCAGGCGAAAACAAATGGACTGGCGTTAAAAACATGGGTTATCCATTCAATTCTCAAGGCAATGACTACGCCATGTCAGACTTCGATGGCAAGTCTGGTTTCTTTACCTCTGAGCGCAAAACCACAAGCAACCAAGAGTATGCACCAGAAATCTGGAGTTTCAATACCCCTCCAAATCTTTTCGACTTACGCGTAACCGTATACGAATCAGGTAAGAAGTCTAAAAAATTAGCTGGCGCTAAAGTATACGTAACTATCTCTGATGGCACTAAATTAGAAGGCGTTACCAAATCAAACGGCAAAATTGCCTGGGATGCCATGCCTGACAAAAAAGGCCGTTACATTCTTGCTGGCAAAGAATTCACGCTAAAAGCAGAAAAAGAAGGATACTACGAAGATAAAAAAGGTGCTAAGTTCTCCACAGTCGGGTTAGAGCAAAGTCAAAGTTTCTTAATTGAAATGCCTTTGTTGCCTGTTGGTGAAATCCGCACGCCAGAAATCCGTTATGTATTTGATCAATGGGTATTTATCAACGATGCAACTTGTATGTCACTAGACTCCCTTAGGTTCTTAGACAGCATGCTTAAAGAATATCCAAATGTCACCATCGATTTATTCTCACACACAGATGCACGTGGTGGAGACGCTCGCAACCAAATGCTTTCTGAAAACCGTGCGAAAGCAGTTTACAAGCATTTAGTTGAAACTTGTGGCATTGACCCACGTCGCATTCGTCCTGTTGGACGCGGCGAAATGGAGCCTGCAACCTGGGTAGACCCAACTGGCAAAACAGTTGTCCTCACAGAAGACTACATCAATCAGTTTAAAACAACTGACAAGGCCAAGTTTGAAATGCTACACACCATCAACCGTAGAACAACCGCCAAGATCACCAGTACCACTTTTGATCCGAATACGGCTCCTGCGGCAGACCCTGAATACCGCAAGTTCAAACAACTTCCAAGATTATAAAAGAAAGGCGTCGGAAGGCGCCTTTTGTTTTTGAGCCATGAGACGCCTCTTACAAAAAATTGTATTTTTCTTCGAACTCCAATCTTTTGGGGTTTGTGAGTGGTGGGCCCGCCGTTTAGGCATCCGCACCAACAAAGTTAGGCTTGGGTTTATATACTTTAGTTTTATCGGTTTGGGCTCGCCTGTACTTCTTTACCTCATCATGGCTTGGATCCTAGAGCACAAGCATTATTTCAAGTTTCAAACCAAACGCAAACAATCAATCTGGGATTTATGAAATTGCTCATTACCGGCAGTAATGGCCTTTTAGGTCAAAAAATTGTCGATTTATGCTTGGCCAAGCAAATTAAATTTCTAGCTACCTCCAGTGGCGCTAATCGCAATTCCAAATGTCCAGCGCATGCTTATGAGGCTTTAGACATTACTGATGAACAAAATATTCAAACAGTATTGAAAGGCTATGCGCCAACACATGTCATACACACTGCGGCCATGACCAACGTAGATCAATGCGAGCTGAATCCAGAAGCATGTGACCTCGTTAATCGCCAAGCGGTCCTGATGCTTGCAAAGTATTGTCACCTTTACCAAATTCATTTTCAACTACTTTCCACTGATTTTGTTTTTGATGGCCTAGCTGGCCCTTATACAGAGTCTGATCAGCCAAATCCACTGAGTGTTTATGCGCGCTCTAAAGTGGAAGGCGAAAATATCGTGCAGCAATTAGAAGGCCTTAGCTATTCTATCGTTCGCACTATTATTGTTTATGGCAAAGGCGAACAACTATCCAGATCAAACCTCATTCTTTGGGCAAAAGAAGCACTTGAAAAAGGCAATCCGCTGCAAATCGTCGACGACCAATTTAGGGCGCCAACCTGGGCCGACGACCTCGCTTGGGCTTGTGTGCGCATCTGTGAACTCAATCAGCAAGGCATTTTTCACATTGCAGGACCAGAGACCCTATCGATTTATCAAATTGTGGAGCGAGTAGCAGCGTTTTACGGGCTTCCAATGCAGCAAGTAAGCAAATTAAGCAGCAGTACCCTTCAGCAACCGGCAAAACGCCCCCCGCATACGGGTTTCATACTCGACAAAGCACGTACGGTGTTGGGCTACAATCCACACACCCTAGAGGAGACCTTTGCGCTGCTGTAATTCAGAAAAAAAATTATCTTTACCTACCTAAAAAAATAGATTATGAGTGTTTGGAGAAAAAAACCGGTAAGTCACTTTGAACGTGACATGAAAAAAAATGACCTCAACCGTGTTTTGAGCCGATGGGGCCTCACTTCATTAGGCATTGGCGCAATTATCGGCGGCGGTATTTTTACCTTGACTGGTATTGCAGCACATGACCACGCTGGTCCGGCATTGGCCTTGTCTTTCGTCATTGCAGGTGTGGGGTGTTTGTTTGCCTCGCTTTGTTATGCTGAGTTTGCTTCTATCTTACCAGTTGAAGGTTCTGCATATGCGTATTCCTACGGCACAATGGGTGAGCTCTTTGCTTGGATCATTGGCTGGAACCTCATTTTGGAATACATGATGGGCGCTACAACCGTTGCAGTAGCTTGGAGTGGTTATTTTGAAAAGCTCCTGCATCAATTCGATATACATCCGCCCATGTGGCTCATGAACGACGCTTTAACAGCCGCAGAAAAAGCGCAAGAAGCAGGTATTCCCACCCCAGATTTCGCCTTTAATTTACCGGCATTCCTTATTACTTGGGTAGTTACAGCCATTCTCGTGAAAGGGATCAAAGAGGCGGCTAAAACCAACAACATGATTGTCATTCTGAAGGTTGCAGTTGTATTGTTTGTCATTTTTGTGGGTTTCTTCTTTATTGATACTGACAACTACGTTCCTTTTATTCCTGAAACAGTTAATAACGCCGATGGCTCCACTTCATTTGGGTGGTCTGGGGTAGTCACAGCCGCCACCATTGTATTCTTTGCTTATATTGGTTTTGATGCGGTATCTACCCAGGCGGGTGAGGCAATTAATCCTAAGAAAGATGTTCCTTTTGCAATCATCATGTCATTGGTCATTTGTACGGTGTTATACATTGTTGTCTCCTTAGTATTAACCGGCATGGTTCCGTACAATGAACTCGACATCAAGGCACCTGTTGCCTCTGCATTTGAGGGCATTGGTATGCCATGGGCAACTGTCCTGATTACCATTGCAGCAGTTGCGGGTCTTACTTCAGTGATGCTCGTCATGATGCTCGGTCAAACGCGTATCTTCTTAGGTATGGCTAAGGATGGTTTGTTGCCATTTAAAGTATTTGGCAAAATTCACGAAACCTACAAGACGCCATTTAGAAGTACCATTTTAGTTGGAGCAATCGTATCAATTGTTGCAGCAACAACCCCTATTGATAAAGTTTCCGAAATGTGTTCAATGGGTACGCTTCTCGCTTTTGCCATGATTTCTATTGCCGTTCTGATCATGCGTATCAAACAACCAGATTTAGAGCGCCCATTCAAGACGCCTGCGGTTTGGTTTGTGGCAATTGCTGGCGCCGGGTTTAACTTTGGCCTTATGTATTTTGTGCGCCCTGATACCTGGGTGGCGTTTATCATTTGGTCAACACTCGGCTTGATCGTTTATTTCTTGTACTCACGTAAACACAGCAACCTTAACGGCTATGCGTTCGAAGAGTCCTTAACCGGCCACGACGCTATTGTGAATGCCTCAGAAGAAGACTAATGGCTAGCGATAACAAGCGCTCCCTCGGCCTGCTCGACGCTACTTTATTGGTGTCGGGTTCCATGATCGGCTCCGGAATTTTTATTGTCTCGACACTCATGCTGCGCGATATCGGTTCGCCAGCTTGGTTGTTGGTGTTGTGGGTCCTGACGGGGCTCATCACCATCTTTGCGGCACTCAGTTATGGTGAGTTGGCTGGCATGATGCCAAATGCAGGTGGGCAGTACGTTTACATACAACGCGCTTATGGCAAAATGGCTTCCTTTCTTTACGGCTGGACCGTCTTTACTGTTATTCAAACAGGGGTTATTGCCGCAGTTGCTGTTGCTTTTGCCAAATACACTGCTGTATTTTTTCCGGGTTTGAATGAAGTCATCTTCGACTCTTCTTTTATAAGTATTTCGTGGGCTCAGGTGCTAGCCATTGCCTCGGTTATATTGTTAACCTATTCGAATGCGCGAGGGGTTCAAAACGGTAAGATGATTCAGTTTGTGTTCACTTTTGCCAAATTATTTGCGTTGGGCGCACTCATTGTATTGGGAATTTATCTTGGCCTGAAAACCGACGTATTTGCACTCAATTTTACCGATGCTTGGAAAGCAACCCGAACAGTTGTTTCGAGTAGCGGTGACAAAGTTTTTCAAATTCCTTTAACAGGTTGGGCGCTGGTTGGTGCATTGGGTGCAACCATTATCAATTCTTTGTTTTCTGCCGATGCTTGGAACAACGTTACTTTTATTGCAGGTGAAATCCAGGACCCTAAAAAAAACATACCTAAAAGTTTATTTTTTGGTACTCTTATCGTTACCGTTATTTACGTTTTGGCCAATATCGCGTATCTCGCCCTGTTACCAGTAAACGGAAGCCCAGATGGCCTCAACCCGATTGACCAAGGAATGCTTTTTGCCAGTAACGACAGAGTAGGGGCTTCGGCTGCTTATGTAATTTTCGGAGACGCTGGTATTTTATTGATGGCAGGCCTCATTATGGTATCTACTTTTGGCTGTAATAATGGTTTGGTTTTAGCCGGCTCGCGTTTGTTCTACGCTATGTCCAAAGATGGACTTTTCTTCAAAAGTGCTGCGCAGCTCAATTCAAATGGCGTTCCCGCAAGAGCGCTCTGGATCCAATGTCTTTGGGCAAGTGCGCTTTGCTTGTCGGGTAAATATGGCGACTTACTCACCTACAGCACGTTTGCAAGTTTGTTGTTCTATATCATCACTATTTACGGCATTTTTAGACTGCGCAAATTAGAGCCCGATACACCAAGGCCCTACAAAGCTTGGGGCTACCCGTATATTCCTGCACTTTACATTGTACTGACACTCGCTATTTGCATAGATTTATTGATCTACGATTTTCGAAATGCAGGTATGGGCTTGTTTATCGTTCTTTTGGGCATTCCGGTATATTACTTAATCGAAGCGAAAAGAAAGGCAGCTTAACCAATAAGCACGGTAAGTTCTCGTTGAGGCTTACATGAAAAAACCATTTGTCATTTTCTCCAAGCGTTTAGAACGCGGCACCCTTATTTGGCTTTGTGTTTGCGTCTGGGTAATCTTCTTTCCGCGACTAGAGGCGTACTTCACCGAACCTGATCTCTCTTACGAGTGGACTTTCGTGCAAGACAGCAATGTCAAGCGAGCATTTGCAGACCAAAATGACCACGCTCCACACGCTTTAGCACGTTTTAAGCCACTTTGGAAGCGTTGTGCGCCTCAATCTCTTAATGCGTCCGATTGGCAACGCCTTGGGCTCAGCTTTAAACAGGCGACATCGATGTTGCGTTACCGGGATAAGTATGGTTTTCATTCACTTGAGCAAATGCGACGAATTCGTGTATTACCACCTGAATTGTTAAAACTTATTTCAGATTCATTGAACTTTGATCAAAGAATTGGGTCTAATCAAACAAAGAATATGAAGGGAACGATGCCAGAGGGCCAAGGTATCATTCAAGAAAAGAAAATTCAAAAATTAGACCTTAATTCTGCAACAGCAGATATGTTAGTGGCTTTGCCGGGCATTGGTCAGTATACGGCTGAAAAGATCATTGCCTATCGAGTGCGCTTGGGCGGTTTCTTACAGCTGGAACAACTCTCTGAAATCAGAGGGTTAAAGCCTGAAATTATTGAAAATGTCATAAAATATTTGGAAATCAATAAAGAGGTGAAAAGGCTTGCTTTGAATTCTATTTCCTATGAAGTGCTCAAACAACACCCGTATCTTACTTGGAATCAAGCCAATTCTATCATTAAAATGCGCAACCAAAAAGGCGGATTCAAAGAACTGAAGGAACTCAAAGAATCTGTATTAATTGACGAAGAGACATACAAAAAACTCTTGCCTTATGTATCTTTGTGACATGACAATTCAAGAGCAACTCAAGGCGGTGATCCGCGATGTACCTGATTTTCCAAAACCAGGCATCCTGTTTAAGGATATTTCTACCATCATGTTGAACCCTACAGTTTCAAATGCCGTTCTCGATCATCTTGTTGCACATTACCAAGATGCAGGTTTAGACGCAATTGCCGGCATAGAAAGTCGGGGTTTCTTGTTTGGATATCCTTTGGCCATGCGCTTAGGTATTCCTTTTGTCCTCATCCGCAAAGAAGGCAAGTTGCCTTATGACAAGATCAAACATGCCTATGAGCTAGAGTATGGGTCTGCGGTCATAGAAATGCACACCGACGCTGTTCAAGCGGGGCAGCGTGTCCTGATCCACGACGACCTCTTGGCAACAGGTGGTTCAGCCGCAGCCGCAGCTACTCTTATCGAAAAAAGCGGCGCCGTTGTAGCCGGCTTTGACTTCTTGGTAGCTTTGTCGTTCCTAGACGGCGAGCAAAAATTAGCGCAATTCAGCGAGCAAATTTCATCAATTGTCAATTACTAAAATACTTTGAATGGCTTAACTTTCTCCCGAATCATTTCATCAACAACTATCATCAATCAACAACATGAATACTTATTTTACTGAACAACAGCAATTACTTGCCCAGATGGTGCGGGACTTCGCTGAGCGCGAAATCCGACCGAATCGGAAGCACTGGGACGACCACGAAATTTTCCCTGTCGACGTCATGAAAAAAATGGGCGAACTCGGTTTGCTCGGCATTTTTATTCCAGAACAATACGGAGGTTCGGGCTTTGGCTACAACGAATACGCAACTGTGCTGATGGAACTCGGAAAGGTATGCGGTGGCATTGGCTTGAGCGTTGCTGCTCACAACTCTTTGTGCACAGGACACATCTATTATCATGGTTCTGAGGCACAAAAACAAAAGTATTTACCGAAACTTGCTAGCGGCGAATGGATTGGCGCTTGGGGCTTAACCGAAGCCAACACCGGCTCCGATGCCATGCGCATGAAAGCAACGGCTGTTCGCGACGGCGACCACTGGATTTTAAATGGTTCTAAAAACTGGATTACACATGGTTTATCTGGCGACGTGGCAGTTGTTCTGATCCGAACGGGCGAACTTCTAGATAGCAAAGGCATTACCGCATTTATCGTCGAAAAAGGCACGCCGGGCTTTTCAGCTGTCAAAATCAAAGAAAAATTAGGGGTCCGCGCAAGTGAAACAGCAGAACTCATTTTTGACAATGTGCGCATTCCAAACGAAAACGTCATTGGTGAAGTAGGGCAAGGTTTTGTGCAGGCCATGCAAATTCTCGACGGCGGTCGTATTTCCATTGCATCTTTGAGCTGTGGTATTGCAAGAGGTGCTTTTGAGGCTTCTGTCAAGTACGCCAAAGAACGCGAGCAATTTGGGCAGCCAATTGCACACTTTCAAGCGATTGCCTTTAAGCTAGCCGATATGGCTACGCAAATTGAGGCGGCAGAGCTACTTACTTTTCAGGCTGCAGCTAAGAAAGATGCAAAAATGCCTGTCACCAAAGAGGGTGCTTTTGCCAAGTATTTTGCTTCTGAAGTATCTGTAAAATGTGGCAACGAAGCCGTGCAAATTATGGGCGGATACGGCTATACCAAGGAGTATCCAGCCGAGAAGTTCTTGCGCGACTCCAAGCTCATGACCATAGGGGAGGGCACCTCCGAAATTCAAAAGTTGGTGATTTCTAGAGAAATTTTGAAATAATTTTGTAGAATTGAATTTCTCTCGTATCTTTGCGACCCTAAGTTTAAAACAAAGAAATTAAAGCATATGTTGATCATTCCAATTAAAGAAGGCGAGAACATCGAACGCGCATTGAAGAAGTACAAGAAGAAGTACGAAAAAACCAATGTGATGAAACAATTGCGTGGCCGTAAAGAATTTGTGAAGCCATCTATCTCTCGTCGTCAGGAAGTAATCCGCGCTGCTTACAAACAAAGAATGCAAAGTCAGCAATTGTAACCAATTGCTACAAAATACGTATGGAAAGGAGCTTCGGCTCCTTTTTTTATGCTCCAAGAATTCGAAAATTATTTACGTCAAGAAAAACGCTACTCTGGGCACACCTGTTTGGCCTACATTCAGGACATCCAGCAATTCAGCGTTTTTTCGGGTTGCATGCAGCTCTCGGACTGGCAAGAACAGAACTCCTCCACTGTTCGTGGCTGGATGGTCTCCTTGCTCGAACAAGGCTTAAGTAAGCGTTCGGTCAATCGCAAACTCGCTGCCTTGCGTACTTTTTTTAAATGGTTGCGCAAAGACGGCAAACTCGAAGAAAACCCAATGACCCGCATTCAAGGTCCGAAAGGAGAGAAACGCCTACCGGTTTTTGTCAAAGAATCTGAACTAGACCCACAAAAAGTAAATGCCTTGTTTGCTTCAGACTTTGAAGGTTTGCGCAACAGCCTTATCGTGGAACTCTTTTATCAAACAGGCATGCGTCTTTCCGAACTTATCGACCTCAAAGATGCTGCGGTAAACCAACAATACATCAAAGTGCTAGGAAAGCGCAATAAAGAACGCCTTATTCCCATCGCTCCGGAGTTACTTCTCAAAATCAATCAATACCGAGCTGCCAAACGTGCCCTTGGATTGGATCACCCTAATTTATTGTTGCGTATCAACGGTCAAGCACTCTATGCTCAACTTGTCTACCGATTGGTGAAAGAAGTATTGGGGACCTTGAGTGGGGTAGAGAAGCGCAGCCCGCACGTCCTTCGGCATACTTTCGCTACCCACATGCTCAATAATGGCGCGGGTTTAGAAACGCTCAAAGACCTTTTGGGCCATGCCAATTTATCGGCTACTCAGGTCTATACCCACAATTCATTTGCGCAATTGCGCAAGGCTTATGGCAGTGCGCATCCAAGAGCACTGAAAACACCATAAATTAATAGCTAAAGAGCTGAAATTACCTATCTTTGCGGCACAATTTAGAACTATGAAATTAGCAGCAGTTGGTAGTGTGGCATTTGACGCCATAGAAACACCCTTCGGAAAGACAGACAAAATCGTTGGTGGCGCAGGCTCTTATATTGCCTTGGCCTCTTCTTTCTTCGTGAAAGAACAAAGTCTGATCTCTGTAGTAGGAGGAGATTTTCCGAAAGAATTTTTGACATTATTGGAAGGCAAAGGCGTAGATGTCAGTGGCATTGAAGTCAAACAAGACGAAAAAACTTTCTTTTGGTCTGGCCGCTACCACACCGATCTCAACTCGCGCGATACCCTCGTTACCGAACTTAATGTGCTCGCCGATTTCAAACCGGTAGTTCCTGCGCATGCACAAAATGCTGCGTTCTTGATGTTGGGCAACCTGAGCCCGGCGGTTCAGTTGTCAGTAATCCAACAAATGACTACCCGCCCGCAGCTGATCGCCATGGACACCATGAACTTCTGGATGGACATCGCGCTAGACGAGCTCAAAGAAACCATCAAACACATCGATGTACTCATCATCAACGACGAAGAAGCGCGTCAGCTTTCTGGCGTATATTCTTTGCGCAAAGCTGCCGGCATTATTCGCGCCATGGGCCCAGCTATTCTTATCATCAAAAAAGGAGAGCACGGAGCATTGTTGTTCCACGAAGCCAATGTTTTCTATGCGCCAGCACTTCCTTTAGAAGAAGTTTTTGATCCAACTGGGGCAGGCGATACCTTTGCAGGCGGCTTTATGGGCTACCTTGCTGCTGCACCAACCCTCGACTTCGAAACCATGAAACGCGCCATTATTGCCGGTTCTGCACTCGCTTCTTTTTGCGTCGAAAAATTTGGTACAGAGCGTTTATTAGAAATCAATCAAGATGACCTTCGTGCACGCATGCAAGAATTTGTCGCCTTGTCTACCTTTCAATTGGAAGCCTAATGGAATTACAACACTACACCGACCAAATTGTGGCCTTGAGCCAGCAAGAAGACCTTCTTCAATTGGGGCGCCCAGCAGGCGAAATCAAACAACAATTTGAAGACCTACTCATCGAGCTAGAACGCCAAGAACAAGTCAAGCGCCTAGACGCCAACGACGCAGGCGAATCCTATGAAGAGATCGACTACAAACCGCTTAAAGAAGCTTTTTTTGAAGCCTACAATCAATTTGTGACCAAGCGAAAAGCGCAACAACAATTGCAACAAACGCTTGAGACACAAAACCTCAAACTCAAGAAAGACCTCATTACCCGACTCAAAGAAGTCATTGACAACGAAGAGAAAATAGGTACGGCGTTCCAAGCTTATAAAGAAATTCACGAGACCTGGAAAAAAATTGGCGCCATTCCAAGAGAGCACCGCGAGACCCTCCAAAAGGAGTACTCCCGCTTGCTAGAGATTTTCTTCTACAACATTAAAATTTACAAAGAGCTCAAAGACCACGACTACCGCCGGAACAAACAACTCAAAGAAGACCTCATTTTCAAGCTCAAGCAATTGCGTGTGGCTGCGCTCGAACAACGCGTCCTCGAAAGCCAATTGCATGCGCTTCAAGACGAATGGGAAGAAATCGGCCCAGTTCAAAATGAAGATTGGGAACTCATGAAAACGGCTTACTGGGAGGCAGTCAGAAGCATTTACGACAAAATCAACGAGCACTACGAAGCGCAAAGACAGGTCTTGAAAGCAAACATCGATGCCAAGAAAAAACTTGTTGCCGATTTAGCTGCCCGCATGGAAGACAGCGCCAACTGGAACACTTTCAAGCATTGGGAAGCCCAAACTGCTTTTGTACTCGAGCTTCAGGCCCAATGGAAAACTATTGGCTCGGGTAGTCGCAAAGACAACGAGGCCGTTTATCAATCTTTTCGAGCACTTTGCGATGCATTTTTTGCCGCAAAAAAGAACTTCTCTAAAGAAATTGATGCGGCTAGCCAAGAAATCGTCACCAAGAAAAAAGCGCTCATCGAAAAAGCCCAGGCTTTTGGAAGCTCCACCGATTGGAAAAACACCGCAGATCAACTCAAAAAATTGCAGCGCCAATGGCAAGAAATTGGCTCAGCGGGTCAGCGTTACGAAAACAAACTTTGGAAAGAATTCAGAGCAGCTTGCAATACTTTCTTTGATGCGCGTCAGACGCACTTTGAAGGTCAAGATGCCGAAAACACCCAAAACCTTACCGCTAAACTTGCCCTTATTGAGGCGCTTAATAGTTTTGAGCTCCCGGCCGACAAACAAGCTGCATTGGCTCAATTGCGCGATTTTCAGCAACAATTTAATGCAATTGGCCCCGTAGGCATCAAAGAGAAACAAAGTACCTACACAGCGTTTAAAACACGCATGGACGACCTCTACAAAGACCTCAAGTTAGAAGGACAAGAAAAAGAGCGTGTTTTCTTTCAAGCCAAATTAGAAGGCCTACTTGCATCGCCAGACAAACAACGTCTTTTGCAAGCTGAGCGCCAAGAGATCCGCAAGCAGATAGACTTCTTACAAAAGGATATTTTTACCCTAGAGAACAACCTTGGTTTCTTTGCGCGTTCAAAAGGTGCCGACCAACTACGTCTAGACGTTCAAAAGAAGGTAGATGCCGCACAAGAAAAAATCAAAGGCCTGAAAGCGAGGCTTAAACTCATCCCGAATGAATAGTTTCATCAATTTGATCTTGTTGGTGATCAGTTTGCCAACACTTTTGCTTTCAGTCTTTGTTGGCTTTGACCTCCCCATCGATGTGCTGCACACCACGGGCAAACGCTTGCCTTTTCGCGCAGAGGTATACTTGGTTCTGGGCTTATTGATTCTGATTATTGGTCTTCGCCGCAGCATCAGACGCTGGATGGGCGTAAACATGGTCAAACAACAAGTAAAATTTGTTTGGAACGAACCGATTAGCATAGAGCGCAAACGCCGTGTTTTTGTATATAACAGTTTGGAAGCACTTGTTTTTATCAGTCTTTTCGCTGCGCATCTTTTTTTAAGTAAAGTCGCAATTTTTGTTTCCGTAACTTATTTAATTCTAGCGCTAGATGCCGTCTTATTTCTAGTGGTCAATGGGAAACAATTTCGCGTAGGCCTTAGCTCCAAGGCTATTTTAGTTGCAGACCGCGAAGTCATCCTCATTTACCTCAATGGACTTCGAAAAGTATCAGTCAGTCAGCAAACCATCTATTTTGATTACCTCGAAGAATTACAACTTTCTTTTCCTTTAGATTGTATTGAGCCTAGTCAAAAGGCCGCCTTTTTTGAGGCTTTGGAGGGTCAAATTGACCGCGACCGCGTCTTATTTCAGCACACAAAGTAGTTTTTGTACATTCGTACAATGTCAAGCAGTAATCCAAAGCGCATCCTCATCGTCCGATTCAGCTCCATAGGCGACATCGTGCTTACCTTTCCTGTTGTTGCAGCAATCAAATCACGCTTTCCTGATTGTAAGATAGATTACGTCACCAAACAAAATTTTAAGGTTTTATTAGAGGCTTGCCCGGCTATTGACGATGTTTTTTTGTTGAATGATTCACTCCAAGCCTTGCGTCGACAAATAAATCTAGCTCAGTACGACGCTATTCTAGATCTGCACAATAATTTACGAACCCGCTTGCTTTTTGGTTTTCATTTGAAGCGCGTTTTTCGTTTCCCAAAAAATAACTTTGAGAAGTGGTTACTTACTACTTTTAAAATCTTCCCTAAGAAGCGAACACATGTGGTTGAACGCTATTTAAGCACCTTATCGGGCCTTGTTTCAGGCTGGCCAATTGATACAGCTACCAATCTATATTCAATTCCAACTGCAGCACAGTTTGACATTCAAGCCCGTTTTCATTTAGCGCCAAAATCATATGTGGCCATTGCCATTGGCGCTCAGTTTGCGACCAAAAGAATGCCAACTGATTTACTTGTCGAATTAGTGAACAAAATAAAGTCACCAATCTTACTTTTGGGTGGAATAGAAGACCAAGTCACCGCCAAAGAAATACTGGACCAATCTAAATCCAATAAGATCTTTTCTGCGGTTGGCCTCACGAGTATCCACGAGTCTGCATGGTTGGTAAAAAATGCCAGTGCTTTACTCACCCACGACACCGGGCTCATGCACATAGGTGCAAGTTTTGATGTTCCTTTACACGTTATTTGGGGCAACACAATTAGAGACTTTGGCATGTATCCGTATCGCCTCGAACAAGAAGAAGTATATGATTATGAGGTAGCAGATTTACCTTGCAGGCCTTGTTCAAAAATTGGGCATCAAAGCTGTCCTAAAGGACATTTTTCTTGTATGAGAAAGCAAGATTTAGAAGCAATAGCGCTTGCTATTAATGAGGTAAAAGCCTAATCTTCTATAAAAAGTTTTTTGAGTTCGGTTGCATCGGCGGCCTTCATTTTACCTGCTAATATAAGGGCAAGTTGTTTGCGGCGAAGCGCGCCCTCATAGCGCATTTTTTCCTCATCTGTTTCGGGAATTAATGCCGGAACTTGAATTGGGTTTCCATTTTGGTCGACAGCCACAAAGGTATAGATAGCCTCATTGCATTTTTCGCGTTGGCCGGTAACGGCGTCTTCGACAAAAACATCGAGAAATACTTCCATAGAAGAATTAAACGCACGCGAAACTTTTGCTTCTAGGGTCACAATAGAAGCATGATTGATTGGCTTTTGAAAAGAAACGTTATTCACCGAAGCTGTAACCACCACCCTTTTGGAGTGTCGGTGTGCCGAAACACTAGCGATGACGTCCATCCAAGCAAGGAGTTGACCCCCAAAAAGATTCCCAAGGGTGTTGGTGTCATTAGGCAAAACAATCTTAGTTGTGATGGCTAGCGTATCTGAGGCTTTATTTGCTTTCATAGAACAAAGTTAATGAATCCATGTTATCGATATTATTTATAAAGAGAATATTAAAATTTGTAGGACTTATTGTATTTTTACAACAAACTATCATGCTCTACCCGAATCAACTATGAAACGACACACTTTTTTTGCCCTTCTTCTTGGCGGACTTACCTTCTCCACCGCTGTATTTGCTCAAAAGCCTCAAAGGGTACTTGACACCCAAAACATGCGAGAGGGAGAAAACGTAGAATACTGCGTAACCCACAAAAAACATGCGGCCTTACTTCAAAACTCAGCCTATGTGAAAGGCCTTGCAATCGCTGAGGCAGAATACGCTGAAGTCGCTAAAAAAGGAAACGACCAAAAAGGAACCATCTACACAATACCAGTGGTTTTTCACGTTTTGCATTTTAATGGTGTAGAAAATATTTCCGACGAACAAATTCTAAATGCACTCGCCATTCTCAACCGCGACTACCGCAAGCAAAATGCCGACACAGCCAATGTTCATCCAGACTTCCAAGGCATGCCTGCGGACATCGAAATCGAGTTCAAGTTGGCTACCATAGCTCCAAATGGACAATGTTTTAGTGGAATCACCCGTACTTTCTCACCAATGAGTTATCAAGGTGACGACGGCGGCGATCAAGTAGATGCAATTGTGGCGGGCAACAATGTATACAACGGGCAATGGCCAGGCAATAAATACCTCAATATTTTTGTTTGTGGAGAAATCGGCGGAGCGGCTGGTTATACCTATAAGCCAAGTAACTGGGGTGCAACAAGTATGCAAAATGGCATTTGGATATTACACGATTATGTTGGTGCAATCGGAACCGGTTCGGTTGGAGCAAGCCGCGCACTTACCCATGAAGTAGGGCATTGGCTGAACCTCGACCACACTTGGGGCGGAAACAACAACCCAGGAAACACCACAAGTTGCTCGACCGACGACAACGTTCAAGACACGCCTAATTGTATTGGCGTTACCGCTTGTTTGCTCAATTCAAACACCTGTGACTCCGACAACAATTATTGGGGCTTTAATATCCGCGACAACGTCGAAAACTACATGGATTACTCTTATTGTTCCAAAATGTATACGACAGGCCAACGCACACGCATGCGCGCAGCTCTCCAAGTCTCAAGTACAGGTCGTGCCAATGTGGTATCTGCCGCTAACTTAGCGGCTGTTGGTGCGTCAGGAGCTCCATATCTTTGTAAAGCTGACTTCAGTGCCGATAAAACAACAGTTTGTGCCGGTAATGAAGTTCAATTCTCTGATCAGTCTTATAATGCGGTTTCAACCTGGAGTTGGGTTATTACCCCAGCAACCGGTTGGTCTTATGTAAGCGGTTCATCTGCTAGTTCAGAAAATCCGATAGTTGTTTTCAACACGGCCGGAATGTACAATGTTCAGTTAACTGCAACAGATGGAACAAACAGTGATTCAGAAGAAAAAACAGGGTATATCACGGTCCTTGGAACGCCACTATCCTTGCCTTATTGGGAAGGATTCGAAGCTTACACAACCTTAAGTAACATACCTAACTGGAGTATATACAATGCACCAGTAAACAACGCCTTCTCATTGGAAGCTAATTTTGGTCATACAGGTAACAAATGTGCACGTCTCAATAACTTTGGACAAGCTGCTTCAAATATCGATGAACTTACATCAACCAATATTGACCTATCAGGTATCGACACTGTCACCGGTTCAGTTACGCTTTCATTCCGCTATGCTTACCGCAAGCGCACGGCATCTGATTACGAATTCCTTAAAGTGTTTATTACAGGAAATTGCGGTGAAAACTGGGCTCAAAGAAAAACTTTAGGCGGCAATCAGCTTTCGAATCAAGTTTCCTCTTCATCTTGGTCTCCATCTAGCCAAGCCGATTGGGTTACCATTCACATGACCAACGTCACTAACAACTATTTCACTGATAACTTCCGCATGCGATTTAAGTTTGAAGGTGAAGGTGGCAACAACTTTTTCTTAGACGATATCAATATTTACAGTGGTAGCCCATCGAACGAACTTGTGTTAGGCCTTCCTCAAAATGAGTTTGCCGACCTCAGTGTATATCCGAACCCTACCGATGGTGATTTACATTTGCAGTTTACAGCAACAACAGGTGGTGCGGCACAACTTCACATTACTGACCTCAGTGGGAAAATCATCTCAAACTACCCATTGCAATTGCAGCCTGGTACAAATTTGGTCATCACCGAAACCAATCAGTTAGCCGGCGGAAGCTACTTACTGACACTCGTTGTCAATGGTGTTCAAACCACACGAACTTTTGTTGTAAGATAACACTAGCAAACGCGTTGCCTTTCTTTACTCGGCAATCGTTTTAAAATAATCAAATAGGAGCTTAGCTTTGGCGGCTCCTATTTTTTTTGCGACTATTTCTGGGTCTGCTATTTGCATTTTAGAAAGCGTTTTGAACTCGTGGTACAGCAGTTCTATCGTTTTGGGGCCTAAACCCCTGACTTCATCTAGTTCTGATCCGATGGCATTTTTACTGCGTCTATTCCTATGATGACTCAAGCCAAAACGGTGTGCTTCATCGCGGAGCTGCTGCACTAATTTCAAGGCTAAAGATCTTCTGCTTAGAATGAGCGATTTTGAAAATCCAGGTTTGTACAATTCTTCTAGCCTTTTGGCAAGGCCAATAAGTTTGAGATCTTTTTGGAGCCCAATTTCTGCGATGGCTTCGAGCGCTGCGCCAAGTTGCCCTTTGCCGCCATCTATAATTACTAAGTCGGGTAAGGGCAAGCCTTCTGCTTTTAGACGACTGTAACGCCTGCCAACAGCTTCTTTCATGGTGCTGAAGTCATCGGGCCCAACAACACTTTTGACATTAAAGTGACGGTAGTCGGCCTTACTCGGCACCCCGTTTTTGAAAACCACACAAGCCGAAACAGGGTTAGTGCCCTGAAGGTTGGAGTTGTCAAAGCACTCGATATGCAGCGGAACCTTAGGAAGTGCGAGTGCGCTTTGGAGTTCGAGTACAGCTTGCATGGGTGCATTTTGCACCGCCGTACTTTTATTCATTTCAGCCTTTTTTACTTGTAATTGTGCGTGCCTTACATTGTTCATGGCCATGTCTAGCAAGTGCCTCTTTTCGCCAATTTTTGGAAATAATGCTTTGGCATTGACAAGCAATAGGGGTGTATCAATCCCGACGACAATCTCCTTAGCCTGGCTTTCAAAGTGAGTGCTGAGCTGAGGGATGAGCTGCACATATAAATCTTCGAGGGGCGCATTCAAAGGATCAGATACTTTAGAGGTATAAGCATGAACAATACTTCCTTCACTGATCACCATAAAACTCATCCAAGCATCTTCTTGTGTTTTTTCGACATAGCAAACATCAAAATTTTGGGTATGATCCGATACCACCATTGATTTTGCTTGGTATTTTCCGAGCGCCTCAATGAGTTGCTTGCAATGTTGTGCTGCTTCAAAAGCTTGTGTTGCGGCATGTGCCTGCATGTCTTTTTTTAATTGCTGAATGAGCGAGTAGTTTTTACCCTCCAGTAAAAGACGAACCGTTTGCAGTGTTTGCTCATATTGCGCGCTCGATTGATGGCTTTGACAAGGCCCCGCACATTTTCCAATATGGTACTCTAGACAAACTTTATATTTCTGTTGCTCGATTTTCTGAGGACGTAAATCGAGTGCGCAGGTGCGGAGCTGAAATAATTCGCGGATGAGGTCAAGCAATTGGTGCATTTGCTTGACGTTGGGGTAGGGCCCGTAATAAGTGGAGCCATCATTGAATTTGCGCCGAGTAGGGAAAACCCTTGGAAATGCTTCATTTTTGATGACAATCCAAGGATAAGTTTTGTCGTCTTTCAGCAAGACATTGTAGCGCGGACGGTAACTTTTGATGAGGTTATTTTCCAATAACAAAGCATCTAACTCATTTTCAACGACGGTAAATCTCAGGTCACAAATCGCTTTAACGAGTGTTCTTGTTTTCCCATCTTGATGGTCTTTCTGAAAGTAAGAGCTCACCCGTTTTTTCAGGTCAATTGCTTTTCCAACGTAGATGATCTGTCCTTGTTGATCCAAAAACTGATACACACCTGGGTTATGAGGTAATGTACTGACTTTGTCTAAGAGTTGCTCTTTCGAATTCACAGCTCAAATTTAGAAACATTGTGCGGATTCTACGGCTCTTCTTATCTTTGTTCTATGCTAGATGAATTTATCCTTTCTGCCCTGCGCGAAGATATCCAAGACGGAGACCACTCTTCATTGGCTTGTGTTCCAAAAGAAGCAAAGTCAAAAGCGGTCTTAATGATCAAAGAGAGTGGGGTGTTAGCCGGCATGCAAATTGCCCAACGCATTTGCGAATTATACGACCCCGCCCTTGTATTCACCGCCCAATTAAAAGATGGCGACCATGTTTCATACGGGCAAATTGCCTTCACCTTGGAGGGTTCTGCTCGTTCCATTTTAGCCACTGAGCGTTTACTTTTGAATTGCATGCAACACATGAGCGGCATCGCTACCCAAACGGCTTCTTATGTTGAGCTCATCGCAGGAACAAATTGCACGCTTTTAGACACCCGAAAAACGACTCCAGGCATGCGCATGCTCGATAAATATGCGGTCAAAATAGGAGGAGGGGGTAATCACCGTTTTGGGCTTTACGACATGATCATGCTCAAAGACAATCATATCGATTACGCCGGTGGTTTAGGCCCGGCTTTGGAACGCACAACAGCTTATTTAAAGGAGCAAAAACTTCAACTCAAGGTCGAGGTTGAAGTTCGCTCAATGGAAGAACTCGACGAATTGCTCCAACTTCCAATAAATTACGACCGCATTATGCTCGATAACTTTACGCCGGGTCAATTAACAGAGGCACTTCAACGCATACCGAAAGGCATTGAAACCGAAGCGAGCGGTGGCATTACATCCGAAACAATCAGGGCCTATGCTCTGACTGGCGTCCAATTTATTTCCGTTGGTGCACTGACACATTCAGTAAAGGCCCTCGACATGAGCCTTAAGGCACAGTTGTAAATACAGCCACAGCAATTAAGAGATCATTTTCTTTGGCGATTTTCACCATAAAATTCTTCTTCAAAACATCGCGTTGCACAATCCCCTCTAGCAGGATCAGTTCGCCTCTTAATTTTCTATTTAAAACAAAAATTTCTTCTTTGAAAGAAAGTCCGGGTAGATCAAAAAGTTTATAGACAGCTTCTTTGGCACACCATAATTCTAGCGCATCATTTGACAAGTTATCTTTGTATAAATTTTTTTCTTCCTCGGATACAAATTTGTTAATGACGCGAGAGGTATCGCGCCCCAATAATTCAATGTCTAGACCAACAGGCTCTGCGCAAACAGCGAGCGCAATATATTTGGAGCAGTGCGAAATTGAAATAGGTTTGCCAAGCTGCGAAAGTTGAGGCTTACCACTACTCAAATATTGAATAGGTTCATTGATGGACAGCGAATTACGTAAAAAGCGCACCCCTAAAAACTCAACTTTACGTTTATCATTCGATAGCAATTTGAATTGCTCAGCTTCTTCTTCCAAAAGAATATTTGAATGCTCATTTACAGAAGATGAATTGATGTAAACCAATTGGAGGGAGCTGATCTGAAAATCAATTGAAACCGATATCATAAGTAAACACTAGATTGCATTGCAAATATGCGTAAACATCTGATAGAATTTTGATGAATTTTATGTTAAGACTATGGAATTTTCTATATTTACAATCTATAAAAAACGAGAAATAGTAAAATTTATACGCATTCATATGGTGGGTAGACTGAAATTATTGCTTTTAAGTGTATTATTTGTAAGCACTTACGCATTTTCACAATCCGGTCTCGGTACCCTTCGTGGTACAGTGACTGACGAGGCAACAAAAGCTCCATTGGAGTTTAGTAAGGTCTTATTGAAGCAAGCTGGCGCAATTCGCGGTAGTGCTTTAACGGATGAAAGGGGTAAATTCCAAATTAGTGGTGTTCAACCAGGTTCATATGACGTTGAAGTAAGAAACGCAGAAGGAGGCTATCAAAACCTCACAATGGAAGGCGTTTCTATCTCCCCAGATCGCATTACTTTCCTTGATAACTTGACGCTTACAACCAAAACGCAAGAAACCAAGGAAGTTAAAGTCGTTCGCTATAAAGTTCCACTCATCGATAAAGATGGTGGCGCATCAGGAGCAACCGTTACCCGTGAAGACATCGCGCGCTTACCAGCACGTTCTGCAACAGCTGTGGCTGGAACAGTAGGTGGTGTTAACGTCAACGAAGGTTCTGGAGCAATTTCTGTCCGCGGTACGCGTTCAGACGCCACATACTTTTATATAGATGGTATCAAAGTGCGCGGTTCCTCTAACCTTCCAAAGTCAGCACTCGAAGAAGTATCCGTAATTACGGGTGGTGTGCCTGCCAACTACGGTGACGTAACCGGTGGTATCATCTCCATTACAACACGCGGCCCGTCTTCGGTTTATTTCGGAAGTCTTGAGGCAGTAAGTTCAGGTCTCTATCTGAATGGTGCCGACCCTAATGGCTATGACGGCAAAGTTTTTGGACTTGATAAATATGGTTATAATCTTGTAGAAGGTATGTTGTCTGGTCCACTCTGGATGCAGCGCGACTCCGCTGGCAACAAAACCCGTCCTCGTTTAGGTTTCTTAGTTTCAGCCAACTACACAGATCAGCTAGATTCTCGCCCATTAGCTGGTGGTTCTTACCGCATTACTAAAGAAGCACGCGAAGATCTAATTGCCAATCCATTGCGTCCAACATCTACTGGCTTTGGTACTTTCCACAACGCTTTATTCCTCAGAGCGGATGATTTCGAAAAAACAGACTGGCGCATGAATGCACGTAACAACGTATTCTCAGCATCTGGCAAAATCGATGTCAATACAGGGCCATCTGTCAATTTACAATTTGGTGGTTCATTGAACTACTTCCAAGGTACATCTTATGGTTATGGTAATTCATTATTGAACTTTACCAACTACGGTGTCAGCAAAAACTTAGATTACCGCGTTTACGCGCGCCTCACGCAACGTTTCAATAACGACCGCGAAGGCTCAAGTTCAAAAATCAAATCAGCACTATATAGTTTAATGGTTGACTACTCAAAGTCATTTAATGAGTCTTACGACCCTAACCATGGATACAACTTATTCAATTACGGACACGTAGGGAAATTCGAAACAACCCGAGTTCCTTCCTATGAGTTCGATCCTGCTACACAAATGTATGTGCACAATGGTTTCCGCGATGTAGAGGTAGACTTCACGCCATCTGAAACAAATGCTACCCTAGCAGCAATTACTACTCAATACTTTGATATCTACGAAGGCAATCCAATTGGCCGCTATGAAAACCTCTTCCAAATTCAGCAGGGAAATGCGCTACGAAATGGCGACCTTCCAGGAAGTGTCTACGGTATTTGGGCCAACATCGGTGCGCCATCCAATGGTTTTGGCAAATCTGAAAACGATCAGTTCCGAGTTACTGGTGCAGGTTCTGTTGTACTCGGTGACCACTCCATTTCCTTAGGTTTTGAATACGAACAACGCGTAGACCGCGGCTGGACAAGCGGCGACAACGGCCCAGTTAGTATTTGGTCAATTGCTCGCCAGTTAGCCAACTTTCACATCCGCGAGCTCGACCTCAATTCTGGAGTTATCTCTGACTCAGGTTCATTCAAAGCGGTCACCTATAATCGCTTAAATTCAGGTGATGCTTATCTAAGCGGAAGCGGAGCGTATGGAGGCCAAGTCAACAATGACCAACAATCGTTCTTTGACTACAATTTGCGTCAAAAATTAGGTTACAACCCAGCAGGTACCGACTTCGTCGATATCGACCAATACGATCCAAATTTATTTCAGTTTGACATGTTCTCTCCTGACGAATTGCTCAACAGCGGTCAGTCTTACGTGTCCTATTGGGGTTATGACCACACCGGTCAGAAAGTTCGTGGCAACACTGACATCAACAAATACTTCAACGAATTCGACGAAAACGGTAATTACAAGCGTTTCGTAGGTGCTTTCCAACCAATCTACATGGCTGGTTACATCATGGATAAGTTCGCATTCAAAGACATCGTCTTCAACGTCGGTGTTCGTGTTGACGTCTTCGATGCCAACCAACCTGTCTTGAAAGACCCTTATTTGTTCTATACTGCTAAAACTGTGCAAGAAGCGCGTGCTTTAGCATCTAACGACCCTAACCAATACAGTTGGGTTGACCTCCCTGAGGGTATGGGCGATGACTACGTTGTTTATGTCAATGATGTCAACAATCCATCTAGCATTAACGGTTTCCGTAATGGTGCTCAATGGTACGATGCTACTGGTACGCCAATCGAAGACCCATCTAAAATTCGCGGTGCAGCAGGTATTGCCCCATGGTTACAAGATCCATCACTAGAAACACCAACAGCTGAGGCATTCGAAGACTACAAAGCACAAGTGAACGTGATGCCGCGTATCGCATTTTCATTCCCTATTTCTGAGGAAGCATCATTCTTTGCACACTACGATATCCTTACCAAACGTCCTACATCAGGTTTCCGTTTCAATCCTTACGAATACCAATTTATACAGTCGCGCAATGCCGTCATCAATAACGCTAACTTGTTACCTGAGAAAACTGTAGACTACGAACTTGGTTTCCAACAAGTTGTTACACGAACTTCTTCGGTTAAAATCTCTGCATTCTACCGCGAGCAACGCGATAACGTACAGTTGATCAACGTATTTGAAGCCTATCCTGTAACATACAAAACTTTCGGTAACCGCGACTTCGGTACGGTAAAAGGTTTAACCGTTGCTTACGACATGCGTCAGACAGGTAACATCCGCATGACAGCTAACTATACCTTGCAGTTTGCCGATGGAACAGGATCAGATGCAACGTCGATGTCTGCACTCGTAAATGCTGGCCTACCAAACCTACGTGTGATCTTCCCGTACAGCTATGACCAACGCCACGCCTTCAACTTTACTTTTGACTACCGTTATGGTGATGGTCAAGACTACAACGGCCCAATGATTGGCAAAACCCGTATTTTCGAAAATACAGGTTTGAACATGATCGCCAATATCAATTCAGGCTCTCCTTATTCTTCTCAAACGTTTATTACCGACGAAGGTATTGGCGCCTTAAATGCAGGTATCAACGGTACCTTGAACGGTTCACGTTTACCATGGCAATACCGCTTGGATATCCAAGCTGATAAAACCATCAATATCGAATACGGAAGCAAAGAGAACAAAAAGAAAACGGCATTCCTACAAGTGTATGTACGTGCAACTAACCTTTTCAACCAGTTCAATGTGCTTAACGTTTACCGTGCAACTGGTAACTGGGACGACGACGGATATCTTGCAGCAGCTGCTAGCCAGACATCTATCCAAAACCAAATAGATGAGCAATCTTTCCGTGACTACTACACCATGAAGATTCAAAATCCGTTTAACATCAGTATACCTCGAACCATTCGTTTGGGTGTAAAATTTGATTTTTAAGAAGCTATAACGAAGTATTATGAAAAAGCAATTCATTGCCGCGTTTATTGGTCTAACTGTAACATGCTCTCAGGCATTCGCTTACTTAGGCCCCAACGACAAAGATTACAAACCAACTGCAAAGCCAAAAGCTAACTGTAGCCCAGCTACTGCAAAGTTGACCATGAAGTTCAATGATGTGGCTGCGCTTATCGAGCAGGGAGGGAGTATGTTCCAAAACCGTGCAGCTAGTGTAGCCGCCTATGAAGTTCCTAAAGGAAGTAACCGCTTTGCTATTTTTGCTGGCGCCCTTTGGATGGGAGGTACTGACGTCAATGGTCAGCTCAAATTAGCCGCCTTGCGTTACCGTTCAGGTAACGACTTCTGGCCTGGCCCACTAAGTGTTACGCCAGGATCGGGTAACTTTAACCCGCTTAATCCTGTTGGCGACAACGCTATTCGCGATTTTGGCGAGGCTAATATCGATCCAGACCAATGTATTGCTTACGATAAGTTCTACACTATCCGCAAAGCAGAAGTTGTTAAATTCAACATCTGGTGGGAGTGTAACGCTGGTATTACTACAGAAGGTTGTGACGAAATCACTGCACCAACAAACGATGAGCTCAACCGTATCTACGGTTGGCCAGCTCATGGTGATGTTTCAAGAGGTCAAGATTACTTCTTAGCGCCTTTCTACGACCGCGACCAAGACGGCAACTACAACCCAGACAACGGTGACCACCCATGGTACGACGACATCCTTGGACGCGACGACATCGAATGTGGTATCGACCGCCGTATTTCACTTTATGGTGACGAAACACATTGGTGGGTATTCAATGACAAAGGAAACATCCACACCGAAACCAACGGTGATCCAATTGGTATGGAAATCCGTGCACAAGCGTTCTCATTTGCCACCAACGACGAAGTGAACCGCATGACTTTCTACAACTACGAGCTCATTAACCGTGGTACACAAACCCTTTTCAACACTTATTTCTCTCAGTACCTCGATGCTGACGTCGGGAACTACGCTGATGACTACACTGGTTGTGACGTTTCTCGTGGACTCGGTTATATGTACAATGGCGATCTCATCGATGAGTCTGACGGTGGTAAATTAGGTTATGGCGAAAACCCACCTGCAATTGGTTGTGACTTCTTTGAAGGTCCTTATCAAGATGCGGACGGCATTGACAACCCTGGTCCATTCTACGATGAAACAACTCAAACAGAAGTGGTTCCTACAGTTGTAGATGCGCTTGCCAATAACGGGATTGTTTACAAAGGAATTGGTATCGGATACTCTGATGGCATTATCGACAACGAACGTTTCGGTATGCGTCGCTTTACTTACTATACTTCAACGTCTGCATACCCATACAATGACCCAGGACCTGCAGCAGAATATTACAACTTCATGGAAGGTCAGTGGGCCAACGGTTCAGAAATGTACTATGGTGGTTTAGGATATGACGGTTCGAATGGCGTTACAACTACGTTATCTGACTACATGTTCCCAGGTACCTCAGATCCTTTGCATTGGTCTACACAAGGTGAAGATATGGCAGGATTATTCCCTAATGGTTGGGACGAGTCCACAGATAACAACCCATCAGGTGACCGTCGTTTTGTGCAGTCAGCTGGTCCATTCACCCTCCGTCCAGGTGCTATCAACAACATTACTGTTGGTATCGTTTACGGGCGCAGCACTGATGGCGGTCTAATGGCCTCTGTAGAGGCAATGAAACGTGCCGATACAAAAGCACAAGCTTTGTTTGATGCATGTTTTAAAATTCTATCTCCACCCGACGCACCACGTCTCACCATCCAAGAGTTAGAGAACGAACTCATCTTGATGCTAGACAACCCAATTTCTTCGAACAATTATCAAGAAGAATATGAGGAACTCGACGAAATCAACATTACTGACCCTACTGTAGATCGTTTCTACCGCTTTGAAGGTTATCAAATCTTCCAATTGAAAGCGCAGGACGTCTCAATTGCAGATATCTCGGACCCAGACAAAGCACGTTTGGTTGCGCAATGTGACCTCAAAAACAATATTTCTCGTGTCATTAACTTTGAATTTGACGAGGCACTTGGTTTCTCTGTTCCGGTGGAAAAGGTCGACGGTGAAAACAATGGCATTCAGCATTCATTCTCTATTAAAGAAGATGCATTTGCTCAAGGTGCTCGCGCATTAGTTAACCATAAAACATACTATTATGTAGCAGTTGCTTATGCCTTCAACCAATTTAAAGAGTACGATCCAAATGATCCGCTTTTATTGGATGGTCAAAAAATTCCATTTATCTCAAGCCGCTTGAATTTTGACGGAACGGCAATTGCTCCTATATCGGCTATTCCACACAATCCAATGCCAGAGGCAGGCGGTACCGCACAGCTTATTGCCTACGGTTCATCACCGCGTATCACGCGTCTAGACGGCTATGGTAATGGCAACAGAAGCCTAGAACTGACAGAAGCGAGCATGAAAACCATTCTTTCTGATGGCTACATGGCCAACCCAACCTACGATTACGGTGCAGGTCCTGTCAACATTAAGGTGGTGGATCCACTCAACTTGGCAAACGGTTACTTCACTTGTAAGTTCCGCGACTACACAGCTCCTAACATTGGCAATAGCGCCGACACCGCAAGCTGGGTCATTTACCGCCATGTGAGCAAAGAAGACATGACCATTCTAGATTCGGTAAGTTCAGAGCGCACCATTAAATCAGACAACGAGCAAATTATTCCGCAATGGGGTATCTCTGTGCAAATTTTCCAGAACAAATATACAGGTACTGGTAACCTTGCCTCAAAATTAACGAGCGTGATCGATGCGAGCATTACCTTTGCCGATTCATCTAAGCGTTGGTTAACTGGAGTCAAAGACAACGATGCGTTCTTCCCGACCAACTGGGTACGCTCTGGCGATTACTCTCCAGAAACCGATCCGAACGATGCTGCATATGAATGTTTGCCTGACGGACCTACATACCTCAACCCATGTAACTACCCTGACGAAGTGGGTGCAGACCCAACACAAGGTTACGAGCGCGTATTGGAAGGTATTATTGCACCACACCGTTTAGTGGGTTACCAATCTGACTACATGCCATTAGCTTATTTCGGAACCTTCTCTGGTTCTAGTAAGCTCAATGCTTCCATTTCTTTCTTACCAAGTGTAAACATCGTGCTTACTTCAGACAAGAGCCTCTGGACGCGCTGCCCTATCGTTGAACTTGGCCGCAACCCTGCGCTCAATGTAGGCAATGCACCGTCAGGAGCACTTCGCCGCAGCCCAAGCGTAGACAAAAACGGTCAGCCAGATGGCACAGGTGAAGGCATGGGTTGGTTCCCTGGCTATGCTGTAGACCTCGAATCAGGAGCACGTCTTTACATGGCCTTTGGAGAGAACTCTTTCCTAGGTGGTGAAAACGGCGCCGACATGATCTGGAACCCAACTGACCGCTTAGTAAGCAACGTTGGTACGCCACTCATGGGCGGGATGCATCCAGTCTACGTATTCAGCTATAACCAAGCGAGCACCAACGGCTTTAGCTCAGGTTTCAATTTCCCTGCCTACAACCCAGCGGTTGCTGAAAACAACAATGGTAATGTGGCTTATACTAAATACTTAGAAGTGGAGGCCAACAGCTCTGCTGCGAAACGCGAGCTTTACGGTTCTTTGACCTGGATTGCTTACCCAATGCTAGCCCCAGACCAAGAATTACTCTCTACAGATGTTACCATCCGTTTGCGCGTCAACAAGGAGTACAAAAACTTCACAGGTTCTGGTGAAAACGCAGGCAAGCCAATGTATGGTTGGTCTATGGAAGACATCGCAACTCAAATTGGGTCGCAAGACATGCTTAAAGAAGCATTGGCCATGATCAACGTTGTTCCAAACCCTTACTACGCATTCTCTGAGTATGAGCGTACGCGTTTGGATACCAAAGTGAAAATCGTCAACCTACCTGAGGTATGTACTGTTCGCATATACACAGCCAATGGTAAATTGGTAAGATCTTTCAAAAAGGATAGTCCTCAAACCTACATAGATTGGGATTTAACCAACCACAAAGCAATTCCTGTTGCTGGAGGCATCTACCTTATTCACGTAGATGTGCCAAATGTTGGAGAGCGCGTCTTGAAATTCTTTGGCGGCATGCGTCAGGCAGATTTACAAGGTATTTAATGATAGATATAGTTCGATAGCTATGAAAATGACATTCAAACAAATCGTATTTAGTGCAGGCTTAATTGCCTCACTAACTGCGCAGGCAGGAAACGAAGACCGCGTTGGTTCAGCCGGAGCTTCTCAATTATTGGTCAATCCATGGGCCAGATCATCAGCAATAGGTGATGCATCTTATGCCAATAGCAATGGTTTAGAAGCAACCTACATGAATATTGCAGGTCTTGCTTTCACAGATAAAACACAATTGAAATATAATTATTCAAATTGGATGGGTAATGCTGGTATCGCACTTAGTGGTGCGGGTATTGCTCAACGTATTTCAGATTCAGAAGTTTTTTCGGTGAGTGTTCAATCCATGAATTATGGTGATATTCCAATTACTACTGTAGCCAACCCAGAAGGGAACATCGGATTCTTTTCACCGCGTTTCAATGTGTTTAGCGTTGGATATGCGAAAGAATTCTCATCTTCTATTTATGGGGGTATCAACTTTAAAGTAGTTTCTGAAAGTATTGCCAACCTCAAAGCGAGCGGAATAGCTATTGACGCAGGTATTCGTTACGTATCAGGTGAACAAGATCAATTGAAGTTTGGTATTACACTCAAAAATGTTGGTCCGGTAATGCGTTATAAAGGTGACGGATTGGCACAACAAGTTACATACGTAAGCACAGGTTATATCGCTTCATTAGAACAAAGATCTGCTACGTTTGAGCTTCCTTCTTTACTTGGTATCGGCGGTTCCTACGATTTCATTTTCAATGAGAGCAATAAGTTGAACGTAGCGTTGGGCTTCACAGCCAATTCATTTATGAAAGATCAATTCCGTGCCGGACTTGACTACGGTATTGCCAAAGACAATATGGCTTTCAATCTTAGAGCTGGTTTCTGTTACGAAAATGGCATGTTCAATGAAGAGACGAAATCAAGCGCTTTTAGTGGCCCATCTGCTGGTTTCTCCATTGACGCATTAGTTGGTGAAAATCAAAATGCACTTGGTCTTGAATACGCTGCTCGTTTTGCAGGTGTTTTCGGCATGATTCATACCATCGGCGCAACCATTAGCTTAAAATAATTTTCTAACTTTGTTTAGTGGCAAGAGAGCTCCTTATAGGGCTCTCTTGTTTGTTTCCATAAATCGAGTAGCATGTCAAATATTAATTATTATACACCAGAGGGTTTACAAAAATTAAAAGATGAACTTCATCATTTAAAAACTGTTCAACGTCCTTCTATTTCAGAACAAATAGCTGAGGCTCGCGATAAAGGCGATTTATCGGAGAACGCAGAATACGACGCCGCTAAGGAAGCTCAAGGTATTTTAGAAATGAAAATCTCTAAAATGGAAGAGATCATTTCTAATGCACGCCTTATCGATGAAACCCACATGGACAACAGCAAAGTTTTCATACTTTCTAAGGTCCTGATTAAAAATCAACAAAACGGGATGGAGATCGAATATACTTTAGTTGCTGAGAACGAAGCAGATATCAAAGTAAGAAAGATCTCAATTGAGTCGCCAATTGGAAAGGGCTTGTTAGGCAAAAAGGTTGGAGATGTAGCCGAGATCCAAACGCCTGGTGGAACCATGCATTTTGAAATTATTTCTATTTCTAGATAGTGTCTAGTATTTTTTCAAAAATAGTTTCAGGAGAAATACCCTGTTATAAGGTAGCTGAAAACGACGAGTTTCTGGCCTTTCTTGACATCATGCCTTTGGCTACAGGCCATACCTTGGTCATTCCCAAAGTAGAGACAGATTATATTTTTGATATCGAAGACGAAGCGTACCAGCGTTTCTGGAACTTTGCTAAGGAAGTTGCATTGGTACTTAAAGAGAAAGTTCCTTGTAAACGCATTGGTGTGAGCGTAATTGGTTTAGAGGTACCGCATGCGCACATACACCTTATTCCATTGCAACAAATCAGCGACATGAATTTCAGCAAAGAAAAAGTACCTGCGCCGCAGCAAGAGTTAGCTTCTTTGGCAAGACTTTTGTTTGAGGCTGGCCCTAAAGCATAACTACATGAAATCCTTCTTTTTTTTGATGCTATCAGCTTTCCTTTCGATAGGAAGCTTGTTTGCGCAGCCAATGCGCGTTCTTTTTGTAGGTAATTCATATACCCACTATAATAACATGCCGTTAATTTTAGAACAAATGGCAGATAGCAAAGGGGTCAAACTTGAGGTGCTGATGGACGCCAAGTCTAGCCATACATTTCAAATGCATTCCAAAAGACCCGAGTTATATAAAAACATTAGGTCTACGAAGTGGGATTATGTCGTTTTACAGGGTTTTAGCCGCGAATTAGCGCAAGATAGAGATGTAATTGACAAAGTGAGTCTTCCTTACCTCAAACAACTCTTAGATTCAATCTATGCTAATAATAGCTGTACGAATGTATTGCTCTATCAAACCTGGGGTTATGAAACTGGTTTTAAAGATGACTCACTAGGAATTGACTGGAATTACCAAACGATGTCCGACCGCATTCACCAAGGCTATCTTTATGTAAGCGAGCAGCTCAAGCTATCAATTGTACCAGTCGGCAAGGCATGGGAAACCGTGAAGGAGAATCATCCTCAAATTAATTTGTACCAAGAAGACAAACAGCATCCGTCCTTAGCGGGTTCTTATTTAGCAGCATCTTGCTTTTATGCAGCCTTATTTAAGACAGACCCGTATGTAACTTTTACAGCTAAGCTTGACCCCAAGCAGGCAGGTGTGATACAAGAGACTGCCGGTACTTATATTTTAATGAACAAGAACCGGTATAAAATCAATCAGAATTCTGTTGAAATAGATATCAAACTCACCGATGAAAGCAAGAAGGTGGTGCATTTAACGGCCAATTATCCCAATGCCAAAAGTGTGACCTGGGATTTCGGTGACGGCATGACCGAAACCGCCTTAAAAACACGACATGTTTATAGCAAACCTGGTAATTACGAAATTAAAATAAAGGTACAAGACACCTGCGGTGAGCGCCAGCTGAAACGTAAAGTGAGTATCTAAACCTTGATGCCAAAAAGTTGGCTGCTGTACTTCTTCATTGGCCACAGAATAAACCGAAGTTTTGCTCTTATGTCGTCTATATAATGCACAAAGACGATGAATATCAGCCAAAACCCTAGGGTATAAGGAATGACTTCATATGGGCCAAGTTTTTCGTGTAAAAAGTCATTGATTCCAATTCTAATTACGCTTCCGTAGAGTAGCATCATGTGAATGATGAATATACTTAGTGTATTTTGGCCAATCTTGAGAAATAAATTGTCCTTCTTAATTTTGAGTACATAAGTTTCCAAACCTAATAGCAGCGCAAGAATAACCAACACCATACCAAATTTATCCAAGAGCCAATCCATTTGATAGAAAGGAATCTCATTTAGGCCTGGCAGGCTTTGAAGCCAAAGTAAAAAGGGCTTGATTCCAAAAAATAGAAGCAAGCCGACACCTAATGTTCCGATGATAACCGGTAAAGATTTGACATGGTTTTTATAATGATAAAGTAAAACCCCTAGCATAGCGCCGTACATGGTGTAGCCCATTCTCGGTGTAATTGGAAACTCAGAGTGTGGGCCGTGAAACATATTTTGCACGAAAGTTGGCGCATTTTCTGGCCAATAATGGTTGCCTAAAGAGCCAAAAAATAGCTGAGCGTAAAACAATAAAGTTCCGGCGACAAAATAATAGATCCAGAGTGGAACAACTTTGATCAAGCGAAATAAACCGTAGAGCAGAATGATGGTCAAAATCCCAACTGCAATACATTGTAAGACATGAAAAGCGTAATATTGGAGTAAATATCCCCAAAAGAGCAGTTCAACTACCCTTTTAAAGCCTTTTCGTACCCGCATGTTTTTCCAAAATGACTCTTGCTCGTTGCCAAGTAATAGATAAGTAAAGATCAAGCCAGTTACAGTCAGAAAGGTAGGAGAGGTAAAGCCACGAATGAATTTCCAAGTGACATATGCTGGGTAAGAATCGCTGGCATAAACAGTAGACAAGGAATCGTGCACAAAATGGCCTTCTAACATCAGTAGAATGGCAATGGTGCGTGCCATATCTATGAAGTATAGGCGGGTTTTAGGTTTATTGAGGCTTATTTGTTCTGCCATTTGGAATAAAAAACGTGCGAAAGTTACGAAAGAATTGACGAATCGGCTCAAGAACTTGAACCAAACCAATAAAGAATCCTAGGAAAAGAATTGCGCCGAAGATAGCCTCTAGGGCACTGAGTTTATTTTCTAAGAAAGTGCGTAAGCTATAGCCTGTTATGGCGCCGTACAAAATAACGGCATGCAGCACATATATCGCAAATGTTTCTTGACCGACCGCCATGAATATGGAAGGCCTAAAACGTTCAAATCCACTGATGTAAGTGAAGAGCATCAATAAGATTGCCACAAAAAAGGAACGGTCAAAAGCCCATAAATATTTGTAATGAAAATGTGTGAAATCTCCGTTGTAAATAAAGGTCATGATCCAACCCACGAAATAGTAGGTGAGCCCGACGCCGATCAGATATCGGTATACATTTTTATTTTTAAAACCAGTGCCATGCAAGCTCAGGTAATGGCCAAAACCAGCGCCAAAAAACACAAAACCAATCCAAGGGAAAATGGAAAATCCTGTGTCTGGTCCTTGGATCATGTTTTGAAGGATGACGGGAATGCCTTCAGGGAAGTAATCTGGCTGTAGCCTAACCAAAGGGGTGAATCCAAAAATAACAAGTGCAAAAAGTAAATAGAGGATCCAGCTATGTTGCCTGATTTTATAAATCAAGGAAGTCATCAATAAAAGAGAAAGCAAGCCTATTCCGATGCACTGTAAAATGTGAAAACCTAAAAAATGAGGATTAAAGTGCCCTGAGATGTAGTATTTCAAGAACTTTAAATTCATCTGCAGTAAGTAACCAACTAAGATAAGACTCAGGCCCCTTCGCAGGCCTTTTTTAACCCGAACTAGTTTAAAAAATGCTGCAGTACCTTTTTGCCATTCTTTGTGCAATAAGTATGTGAAAACCGCACCTGAAATCGTGAAGAAGAGCGGAGCAGTAAGGCCGCGAAAAAAGCCCCATATGCTAAACCAAATGCTACCTGAAGAACCATGGAGCCGAACTTCAGCCATGAAAGTAGGGTAGCTCGCTAGTGTCATGGAAATGAAATGACCTTGTAGCATCATGAGGATAGCTACACTCCGACTGAAATCAAGAAAATGGATGCGTTGGTATTGGTTCATCGGGGAGGTAGGGTTTCAGTGCGCAACTCGATGATTTCAATACGCCTTTCTAAGGAGGCATCTTTGGAATATACTGAATTGCGTTGGTCGTAGTAGTTGTCGCTCACGTCTTTGTTGGCTTTGTATTCTCCCATCGGCACCTCAATAAATTGCAAGCGTGAGGGTGTGGTGAGCATATAAGGTGCAAATTTACCACCATCTATCTCTTCAAAGTAGTTTTTGATGGCAGAAATACGTCGATTTGTCAAATGTACGTTATAATCTGACTTGGCAAGTGGGCTAGCAAAGCCTTGTACCATAATACTTACTTGTTTACCCGATTGCAGTTCTTGCCATACTTGTGCACGAAATACCGCTAGGTCCTGCATTCCTTTGTCTACTTCGGTTTCAAAAAATTGAAGCAGCGCTTGTGATTGCAATGCAGCTGCCATGGAATCGCGTCCATCTGTAACTTTCTGCAGGTAGATGGGGTATTGTCCTTTATATTTGAGGTAGGTTTCTTCATAAGAAAGTTCTGTGAAATCTGCAGTGCTTTTCGGGTTCGGGTGGTCGTTTTCGAAATAAAGTCTAATGGGCAGTTTGACCACTTGAACGGTTTCAGAGACAACTTGGTTTTTTTTCTCTTTTGGCCTTGGAAATTCTTGGTAAAAAACATCGCTACAACAAGTGGGGTGCGAGGCATAAAGACTACCTAAGCGATTGGAACTTAAATAGGCGGTGTCTGCTTGGCAAAAAAAGTAGAGGTCGTTGGCAGGGCTATTGAAGGGAAGGCCAAGGTTAATTGGAGGGCCGAAGCTTCCGTCGGCTTGCAAATTGCTATAAAAGATATCAAAGCCACCAAAACCCGCATGCCAGGTACTAGAAAAATAGAGGCGCTTAAAAAGTGGGTCATACCAGGGCGACACCTCGTTTTCGATGGAATTGAGAACGCTCAAATTGGTGTTATTTATGATTTGCCCTTCTTTATCTAGAGACGCTAACCATAAATCTGTTCCGCCCAGCCCATTGGCTTGCTGGGTACTGTAAATAAGCATTAATTGCGCATTCAATTCAAATAAATACGGCATGCTATTGTAGCTATCTTGAAGGTCATTGAAGTGAAATACTGTATCTAAATGCCAACGTCCATTTTGGGGTAAAACCCTTGCAATATGGCAGCGAAACTGACTTGGAGTACGTTCGCATTCACTGCAAAGCGCAAAAGTACTGTCTGGAGCTATACAAAAGTTGCCATATTCATATTTGAGATTTTGACCATTCAAAACAAATTGTTGCGCATCTTTAGGACTCGGATACTGATAAATATCGAGTTTGTAATGTTTGCTCAATATTTGTTCTTGGTCTTCGGCAATGGAGTCGGCTTTGAGTGAACTATATACTAAGGTGTCGTCCCAAAAAAGGTGTGCAAATTCGGCATCTACGGTATTGACAGCGTGTTTTTTGAGTTCCGAAATTTCTTCTGCACTTACAAATTTGAGTTGTTTGAGCACCCAATTGCAGGCTATGATTTCTTGATTTGCTTTGAGGTAAGCCAAACTAGATTTAGCATCTGAAAAAAACTTTTTGACTTCCTTGAATTGAGCAAGGGCTTCTTTGTAGAGGCCTTGCTGCTTGAGCATAAGCGCATATTGCAGTTGTGCTTCCGGAAATTGTAGCCCGTCGGGGTCTTGCTCGTAAACTTTCAGGTAGTAGCGCGCTGCTGTTTTATAATCTTTGAATTGTTGATTGGTTTGTGCAATTTTCCAGTGTAGCGTAATGGAGTTGGGCTCGAGTTCAAGTGCTTGATCGTAGTATTTCAGCGCTTCGATATAGTCCAAGGCAATGACTTGGGCATCTGCGTGCGCAACGAGCCGCTGGAGTTGTTTCTGACCCCAGGATTCTGCAGAAAGCAGCAGCAAACATATCAAATAAAGTCTGGGCATATGCGGTATTGCAATTGTGGCGGATGAAATTTGGTGATCACGTAACGGAGGCTCAACTCAAATGCACCTCGGCCTCGACTGGCTGGCACCAATGAAGAATAATTGAAGTCATAAGAAATACCAGTTGATATAGGCCCTCTGGCCATTCCAAATTGCAAGCAAAAGGCATCTTTGGTGCGCCACCATAAGCCGGCATTGATGGAAATTTTGTCTTTGCTAGACAATACGTATTCCCCGATTCCGCCTAAGGTAAGTGCGCGATACGGCCCTTGAAAATTGAGCTGAAAACTAGGTTCAAAAAATAACTGCGCTGTATATTGATAGCGCAATTGCGCGAAAATATTGAGGCGAAGATCACGCTGGGTATTATCTTGAAAAAAACTTTGATTGGGGCGGGTGAGGTTAAACAGCCCAACACCACTTTGAAAATGGTATTGTTTGTTAATGTTGTATTGATGGATAATGCCCAAACCTAACATGGGTTTGGTCATGGAAGCGGTCTGAAAAAACTCGTTGGTAGGCGCGTTCGGGTCAAAAATATAGCCGTTGTATTGGCTGTCAAAGTAGAACGCATTGCTATTGAGTTGTCGTTGGTTGAAGCCTACTTGTAGCGCGGGCCTGAGCACATGCTTTTGATTCAAGGAAATAGGATAGCAGGCGCTGATTTGGACTTCATTGGTCTGAAACTTACCGTCGCCAACTTGGTCGTGAAAATAATTCAGCCCAAAACCCCATTGTTTCCATTTGGTATCGGCGGCAAGTGCGGTGGTCTGAAAAGGGATGGTGACACTGCGCCATTGCGTGCGGTAATTGGCGGTGAGGCGAAGGTCTTCTTTAAAATTACCTGCACCTGCCGGGTTCTGAAAGATAGGATTGTTATTGAATTGTGTCCAATGGATATCTTGGGCAAGCACAGGTGCTGCCATCATTATTAATAGAATCCTCCAAAGGTGCTTCACGTAACGAAGTTACAAAAAAGCGCGCGGATTAAAAGTACAGAATGGCGTGCGTTGAATTTTAAGGATTGGTACTCGAAACCGGAAGAATTTTGCCGTTGAAAAATGCACCGGAATGCAAAGCAAAGTTGGCAATGAAATCGGCCATTTCTGTGGGTGTTGTTGGGGCGGTATAGCCAGGGAAGGCCGCCGCAAGCATTTCGGTTTGAACAGCACCTAAACAGAGGCAGTTCATATGGATGCTGGTATGTTTATATTCTTCGGCAAATAGTTCGGTAAATGCGCAAAGTGCAGCTTTGGAAGTAGAGTAGGCAGCAAGACCTGCAAATTTGAGACTCCCTTGAAAGCCACCCATGGAGCTGATGTTCACAATATGGGCATTGGGAGCTAATGAGGGCAAAAGTGCTTGCGTTGCTTCCATGATGCCAATGACATTGACTTGGTAGCTCTCGCTGAAATCTTGATGCGTGAGCGTTTCAAAAGGCTTATTGATGAGTAAGCCAGCGTTATTGATAAGGATGTCAAATGGTCCTTGAAGTCTAAGTTCATTGATTTGATGAACTACATTTTGGGAAATATCGAGCGCATAACAACGGACGTTTGTTTGTTCAAACTGTGCTTGCATTTTAGCGAGATTGCGCGAGAGCGCGATCACTTCGGTATGGGGTAAGGCTGCAAAATGTTGCACAAGTGCAGCCCCGATTCCTTGGCTGGCGCCTAGAACAACGATTCGTTTATTCATCGAAACTCACAATTAATTCGGCACTTGTGGCGTGCGCCTGGCAAGTTAAGATATAACCTTCGGCAACTTCGGCATCGGTGAGCGAATGATTCATGCGCATGGAAGCGCTTCCTTTGAGTACTTTGGCACGACAAGACGAACACACACCGCCTCTACAGGAGAAAGGCGCGTCTAGGCCGGCTTTTTCTGAGAGTTCAAGAATACTTTTGTCTTGGCCTTGCATATCGAATTCGGCAATTTCGCCGTCGATCATGACTTTTACCTTGCTCTTTCCAGAAAAAGCAGCTTCGGTAGTGGCTGGGGCGCTTTCTTCGCTCACAAAAAAGAGTTCTTTGTGAATCTTTTGAGCGCTTACACCAAAGAAAGCAAGTGTTTTTTCGGCGGTTTCTACTAATTGTTGTGGTCCGCAAAGAAAAAATGCATCGGCCTGTAATAAACTCAGGTTGTGTTTGATTTTATCTTTGAGAGCGGCATCGTCAATTCTACCGTGTTGCGCACCTTCTACTTCTTTTTGAGAATAATAAAGGTGTGTTTGGGTATTGCTGAGCGCTAGAATGTCAGAAAGAAAAAGCGCCTCTTCGGGGCTTTTGTTCCCATAGAGTAGTTGGAATGCCGATTGAGCACCCGCAGTTTTGAGCATGCTCATGATGGGCGTAATGCCTGATCCAGCAGCAATGGCCACCACATTTTTGTAGCTAGGTTTCCATAGGAAATTACCTTCGGGTTCAAATACAATGAGTTCGGTTCCGGCGCTAATGTTGTTCAGGTAATTAGAAACCTTACCATTTTCGATGGCTTTGACGCCAATGCTCAACGCCTCGGCAGTGCCACTACAAATAGAGTAGGACCTTCTGAGTTGTTCGCCGTTCAGCTCCACCGCTAAAGTGAGGTACTGACCTGGTGTAAATTGGAAGCTACCCGACAGCTCGGCAGGAACTTCAAAAGTAAGTTGAACAGCTTGTGGCGTGAGTCTTTGAACATTTTGAATGGTCAAGAGGTGTGCACCTTTTGGCAAGGCAGCGTTTTTATTGGATTTAAAGCGGTCAAAAAAGCCCATAATTAGTCGTCAAATGAAATGAGTATGTCGTTACTTTTTGGATGTGCTTGGCAAGTGAGCACGTAGCCTTGATCTACTTCTTCTGGTGTGAGAGCGTAGTTGACATCCATGCTAACCTCCCCGCGTAAAACTTTGGCTTTGCACGTACAGCAAACACCACCTTTGCAAGCAAAAGGCGCATCGGCCCCGGCTTTGTAGGCGGCATCGAGTATGGTTGGCCCGTCGGAAGAAAGATAGAAGTTTGTGACCTCGCCGTCCATGATGAGTTCAATTTTGGATTCAAAAGCGGCTTGTTTTGGTTGCGAAGGGTCTGCTTTCTTCTCAATTGGCGCCGCATGAAACAATTCAAAGTGAATTTGTTGTGCACTGAGCCCAAAGGCGCTGAGTTCATCTTTGACCGCAAGGATCATGTCTTGTGGTCCGCAGATGTAGGCGGCGTCAATGGTTTGATTTTTCAAGAAAGCAGCCAGAAGGTCTTTGGTACGTTGTGCGTCTATGCGTCCTTTCAAAAGCGGTACGCCCATATTTTCTCTTGAAAAAACATGAACTAAATTCAAGCGATCGAGAAAACGATTTTTGATGGCTTCGAGCTCTTCTCTAAAAATAACCTCTGCCAAGCCTTTGTTACCGTAAAAAAGGGTAACGGTACTGAGCGGTTCTTCTAAAAGAATGGTTTTGAGGATTGAAAAAACGGGGGTAACACCGCTACCTGCAGCAAATAACACATAGTGACGTTGGCTACTCGCATTGGGTTCAAATTTGAAATTGCCCATTGGTGCCATTACTTCTAGTGTGTCGCCAACTTGAAGTTCTTGATTAGCGAAGGACGAGAATTTTCCGTTGGGAATTTCTTTGATAGCCACGCGCCATTGGTTTTCATGTGGTGCGCTGCACAAAGAGTATGACCTTCTGAGTTCTTCGCCGTCTATGACGGTTTTGAGCGTAAGGTATTGTCCGGAAGCATAAGAAAATGCTCCTTGCAGCGCTGTAGGAACTTCAAAAGCTACTGAAACACAACCTTCTGTTTCTCTTTGAAGGTTGCTGACTTTTAAGGAATGAAACTGAGTAGACATAGTCAAATTTAATCAGGGTCAAAAGTAAGCAATATTGCGCAAGCCTCAACTAACAACAATCAATGAACAAACTGACCTCAATCATGTTTTGAAGGCGTAGTAATTTTCTATATTTGTTTCATCGTAACAAAGACATTATGACCCAAGCCGAACAAGAACGCCGTTTTCAAGAGAAAATTGAGAAAGAAATCAAGATTGAGCCCAATGACTGGATGCCAGATGAATACCGTCAAACGCTCATTCGTCAGATTTCACAACACGCACATTCAGAGATAGTTGGAATGCTTCCTGAAGGCAATTGGATTACACGCGCACCCAATTTGCGCCGCAAAGCCGTGCTCTTGGCAAAGGTCCAAGACGAAGCTGGCCATGGTCTTTATTTGTACTCTGCTGCTGAAACACTGGGTGCCGATCGCGAGCAATTGATTGACGACATGCACACCGGTAAGGCGAAATATTCATCTATTTTTAATTATCCGGCACTCACGTGGGCCGATATCGGCACAATTGGTTGGTTGGTCGACGGCGCAGCCATCATGAATCAAGTGGCGCTTTGTCGCACCTCTTATGGTCCGTATGCCCGCGCAATGGTGAAGATTTGTAAAGAAGAATCTTTTCACCAACGCCAGGGTTATGAGTCACTCATGAAACTATGCAACGGTACGCCTCAGCAAAAAGCAATGGCTCAAGACGCCATGAACCGTTTTTGGTGGCCTGCACTCATGATGTTTGGTCCGAGCGACGCTGAGTCTACCCACTCAGATCAATCTATCAAATGGAAAATCAAGCGTTTTACCAACGACGAACTCCGTCAAAGCTTTGTCGATGCGAGTGTCTCTCAAGCCGAAATCCTCGGACTTACCATTCCAGATCCTAACTTGAAGTGGAACGAAGCGCGTGGCCATTACGATTTTTCAGAAATCAACTGGGACGAATTCTGGCAGGTAGTCAAAGGAAACGGCCCTTGCAATAAAGAAAGAATTGCAGCGCGTCTCAAGGCCAAAGAAGACGGTCTTTGGGTCCGCGAAGCTGCCAACGCTTTTGCCAAGAAGCGCGCCATGAAAAAATCAGCCTAATTCAATCATAAGACTATGTCAACTTCAGAATGGCCTCTTTGGGAGGTTTTTATCCGCAGCAAACAAGGTTTGAACCACAAACACGTAGGAAGCCTGCGCGCACCAGATGCCACGTTGGCCTTAGAAAATGCCCGCGATGTCTATACGCGCCGATCTGAGGGCATCAGTATTTGGGTGGTAGAGTCAGCGCATATTCACGCTACCGATATCGACGAAGCCGAGTCTTTCTTCGAGCCTTCAGATACCAAAATTTACCGTCACCCGACTTTTTACGAAGTGCCCGACGGCGTCAAACACATGTAACCATGCAAGATCCAGCACTTTTTGAATACGTATTGCGCTTGTCCGACGACAGCCTTATTTTAGGCCAACGCCTCGGCGAATGGTGTGGTCATGGCCCCATTCTAGAAGAAGATATCGCACTTACCAACATCTCTTTAGATTTAATTGGTCAGGCCATCAGCCTCTATGATTTTGCAGCTGATTTAGAAGGCGCGGGCAGAAACCACGATCAGCTTGCTTATTTGCGTTTCGAAAATGAATACAAAAATGTGCTCATGGTGGAGCAGCCTAACGGCGATTTCGCCATGACGATTCTTCGCCAATTCTTCTTCGACGCCTTTCGTTTGCCACTTTATGAAGCACTGATGCAAAGCCCTGTGGAGCAATTAGCAGCCATTGCAGCAAAATCAGTCAAAGAAACGCGCTACCACCTCAAGCATACTTCTGAATGGGTCATTCGCATGGGCGATGGCACCGAAGAATCTCATCAGCGTGCTCAAGCCGCGATAGACCACCTTTGGCGTTATTCCAACGAACTTTTCTACGAAGATACCCACGATCAAGCATTGCAGGCAGCAGGTTTGGTTCCAAAAATGGCAGCAATTCACGCCAAATGGACCGAAACGGTAACTGCCGTTTTGAATGAAGCAACACTCTCAATACCAACAAATAATTGGAAATTCGAAGGTGGCCGTGAAGGTCGTCACTCCGAACACATGGGTTATATCCTCTCCAATCTTCAGTACATGCAAAGAGCCTATCCGAACATGGAATGGTAACTGCAGCCGAAATCCGCCAATTTTTACAAGAGGTCAGCGACCCTGAAATACCGGTCCTGACCATCATCGACCTTGGTGTAGTTCAAGAAATTTACTTCCAAGATGAGTCCTGGATCATTGAACTTACACCAACGTATAGCGGGTGCCCAGCCATGCAACAAATCGAGGCAGATATCCTCGTCAAATTGCAAGAAAAAGGTATCTCCAATGCCAAAGTAAAACACATCTTAAGCCCAGCCTGGACCACCGACTGGATTTCCGAAGAGGGGCGTCAGAAATTGCGACTTTACGGTATTGCACCGCCCGTCAACGAACCCGATAAAAGTGCACTTTTTTCAGAGCCACCCCGTGTAGCTTGTCCGAAATGTAATAGCAAAGACACCCGAATGGTGAGCTTATTTGGCAGTACCGCTTGTAAAGCGCAGTATCAATGCAACCAATGTTTAGAGCCGTTTGATTACTTTAAGTGCTTGAAATAGAATCATATATACTTGTTTGAAAGGCGTTCTCCGTACGCCTTTTTTTATTTTATAGTACTATGTATTGCATAATACCGAAATAAAACATTTAACTTTGTATAAAATTCGAAAGATGAATGTAGAAAATACACAATCTCAAATGCGCAAAGGCATCTTGGAATATTGCATTCTCGGCATCCTCCAAAAAGGAGAGGCGTATCCTTCTGAAATATTAGAGCAGCTACGAGGTGCTCAAATACTAGTTGTAGAAGGGACAGTTTATCCTTTATTAACGCGGCTCAAAAATTTGGAGCTGCTGTCTTACCGCTGGGAAGAATCAACGTCGGGTCCGCCGCGTAAATATTATTGCATTACCCCAAAAGGCACTCAATTTTTTAACGACCTCTCGCTTACTTGGCAAGAACTACAGCAAGCGGTTTCTTTACTTACTCAAACTACCCAATCATGAATAAAACAGTTTCCATTCATATCCAAGGATTTGCTTTTATCCTAGAAGAACAAGCCTATGAAGTACTTCGTAAATACTTGAATGATTTGTCTGCAATTCTTCAAAATGAGGAAGGAAAAGATGAAATCTTGCAGGATATCGAACTGCGCATAGTAGAACTTTTACAAGAAAAAGTGAGTGGGCAACAAGTGGTCCAATTGGAAGTCATTCATGAAATTATACAATTACTGGGCAGCCCGGAGGCTTTTGGTGACGAAGAAACGTCTACAACTGAGCAAACATCAGCTGAAAGTGCCGAACCAATGGTTGCGCATAAACGCTTTTTTAGAGATCCAGAAAATCCTATTTTGGGTGGTGTAGCAGGTGGTGTGGCAGCGTATTTCAATATAGATGTTGTGTTTGTGCGCATTTTCTTTGTGCTGTTTACCATGGCCTTTGGTTCGGGCATCCCGATCTATATCATCCTTTGGATTGTAACACCACGTGCAGTTACGGCCAGTGAAAAACTACAGATGCGCGGAAGAGCCGTAAATGTAGAGAGTATCAAAACGGAGTTTAGAGAAGCCACAGAACGCGTCGATAAAAATGCGAAGAAATGGACACAACAATTTAGAACAGGATCTGGTATGAGCGAGCGCACAAACAGATTTGTAAACTTTATCAAAAAGTTGCTGGGTTCAGTGCTGGTCTTATGGGGCCTTGCGGCTCTAATCACTCTTTCTGTATTCATTTTTATAGACCCAAAGCTGATTCCAGCTCAAATCAACGGTGAATTCACTTCGTTAGGTGAGTTGAGCGCCTTGTTCTTTGAAACAAGTCAGGTGAATCATTTTATTTATTTGGGTGTTGCGCTCATTGGTTATGCTATCGGCTTATCAAGTATGCTAACCGGCATTCGTTTGTTGTTTTCATTTGAAGCCAAATGGTTGCGTGCGGGTTACCTGACATTTAGTACTGCAGCGGTTTGCGGAATTGTATTACTCATTTTTGTTGGCGTCTCCACAGGCAAATCTTTTGCTATCGAAGGGGAGCTCAGTAAGGAAATTGGAACATATACTGGCGATTCTTTGCGTCTTGACATCTCCACTGATTTGCATCTGAATGGCGCAGCTAATTTTAACACAAATGCGTATCGTCAAGGATACAGACCTAGTAAAAACCCGGATCAAGGAGTCATTTTAGCACATAATGGCCGTATTTACATGAGCGGAATTGCCGTCAATTACATTGCCTCTACGGATACACTTTTCCATGTCAAAATTTTGAAAAAAGCCAATGGTGCGTCTTACTACAAAGCCAATTTGCGCGCAGCACACATCGATTTTCCGTGTGAATTAGCAACGGACCAACTTTCATTTGCCAGCGGATTTTCTTATCCGGCCAAAGACCGCATGCGCGACCAAGAAGTAGAACTGCAAATTGCTGTGCCTACTGGAAAGTGCGTGATCTGGAATGGCCAGGTGGTGTTCCCTTATACTTCGTTTGAAACGCCAAATAGTGTAAGCGACCGCGCGTATGTCTACGGCGACGGCGAATACTCAGCGTGGTAAAATACTGCGGTCTTTGCTCAGCTGCTGTGCGTCGAGCCAATAAATGAGTTTGAACGAGAAGCTATTGAGTGCATTGGTTTGCAGGGTGCTCGAGAGGTCTTGCCAATAGGCAACACTGACGGCGTCGTTGCTCGCAAAGACGGAGTTTTTCCAGACAATATTGATTTCACTACCCGGCATAAATACCCAGCGGTAAACGAGGTCAATGGTGAACGCATTATAATTGATGTCGTAGGCTGATTTTCCTTCGGTGGTGAGGCCATTGAAATCGGGTAGTAAGTTTAGACTGCCATCTTCTTGAAGCAAAGAAAAGCTTTCATATTGTAAGGTGGAACGATAGTGACGGAGACGCAAGCTCAAGGACATTCGGTTGGTCATGATGTAATCGAGTGCGATAGCTTGAATCGTCGTATTGCGGTTGCGTTGACCAAAAAGAATTCCTTGATAGCTCATGGCAGGTGTTGCAAACGGAATGGCGTAACCTAAATTGTTGTATTGCAGTTCTTTTTCAAAGGAGTAAATCAAGAAGATAGCGTCTGAAAGACGTAGTCTGGGGCTAAAATTATAGGCGTATTGTTTCCAAGGATTGCCGATGTACTGATTCATACTCCCGCCTGCGTCAATTGCCACTTTACGTTGGTAGTTGGTAGAAAACCAAGTATTGAAAAAGTAAAATTGCGGAATGGTAAATACAGCTCCGTCGGTTCGTGGTTCAAAATAATCTTGGGTTGGTTGGAGCGTTGCTCCGCCATTACCTCCGAAGGCATTGAACTTCTTGGTTACGGTAAAGAAATTCAAACTCGCCATATTGCTTGTAAAAACACTTGGGTTGTATAAGTAAGTTTGAGAAAAAGAGGCATTGACGCTCCATTTCATGAGTTTTTTCCATTGGGGTTCAAAATCACGGTAAGCCATGCTTGCTTCAAAAACTCTTCGGTTGTTGTTGTAATTGAAACCGAGGTCGTTCGGATCATAGGTATCGGACTCTTCTAGGTAGCCCAAGCCGCCAATGAGTGAGCCTCGCTGCTTCTGGATGTTTAAATTCAGGTTATGGCCAAGTGTATTTGAGGCATCGAGTTGAGCTGATAGAATACCTTTTCCGTTGATATTGTAGTTGTTGTCTTTAGAATTGACATTGAAATTAAAAGCAGAAACATTGGCATCGTAAAAAGACCCAGAGCGCCACACATTGGTATTGGTGAAGGTCACGGATGAGTTATTTTTTAAATTTTGATCGAAAACAACCACGTTATAATTGGTAAGTGGCGAGATGAGGACGTCGCGACGGCTTTCATCTAGGGTAGAAACGGCGGTGCCAATTTGTTCAGCGTTAACGGCATTGAACACGCCAATTCCTAAGCCTTTGCTATTGCGCCCAGATATTTTAGACGCGTTGTAGAGTTGAGAAGAGCCCGGTACATTTTCGAGGTATTCGCTAGGCTTGAGCATGGTTTGGGTCACCTTGGAAGGCGCTTGGATACCGATGCGGCGGCTATAGAAAATGCCTGCTTTATTAAAGAGTTCCATTCCTTCAGTAAAGAACTGTCGGTTTTCGTTGAACTGAACTTCAAATGGCGTTAGGTTGAGTACCTGTTGGTCAAAAACAACTTGGCCAAAATCTGGAACCAAAGTAAGGTCTAAAGTAAAGGCTTCATTGATGCCGTATTTGATGTCCATGCCGCCATTAAAGGAGCGCAGCAAGCTTTTGGAGCCATCTTCTTTGCGCACTTCGTCGGCGTAGGCAGACACGTAAGGAATGAGCGCCAAGCGCAATGGTGGGGTGATGTTTTTGATGTTGGTGATGTCTCCGCTTTCTAGCAACATGTTTTCGAGGTCGGGGTTGACCTTCACCCATGAAGATTCTTCGCGGTTACGTGCAATTTGACGCCCAAAATTGACGCCCCAATCTTGTACTTCTTTCTGCGGAAAGCGCAGGGCGGAGTAGGGGATGCGAATTTCGGCAATCCAGCCATTTTCTACAATCCGAACCGAACTGTGCCAAACTAAATTGAGGCGGTCGTTGTAGTCGTTGGCAGCAATTTTGGCGTCGAGTTGTACCCCACGGCTGGTGAGGCCAAAATAGAAACCGTTTTGGTTGTCGTTGTAGGTGTCGAGAAAAATGCCGATGATGTCGCAATTGGGGTTGTAGTCGTCGCGCAGAGAGAGCACTTTGGAAATGGAATCTGGCGGATCTTGGCAGAAAAAACCAAAATAAACAGCATCTTGGTCGTAGAGTAGTTGAACGCGCGTTAAGCTTTTTGAAGGTTTGCCGGGTTCGGGTTTAATTTGAATAAATGGAGCAAAATCGGTTTGCGCAGACCATGCTGTCTCGTTAAAGATACCATCGATAGTGATCTTTTCTTGAGTGTATTTGGCCTCGAGTTGTTGTTGGCCAAGGCTGTAAAAAGAGATCAAAAGTAAAAGGTATTCCCAACGCATGGGCAAATTTACAATTTAAACTCCTTTTCTAGCAACAACGTGAAGGCATTCTTCTCTAGCTTCGAAGGTTGCCCATATTTTAATGTCTTTTTTGAAGCGTACTAATATCTCTGAGATGATGGTTCGCAAGTAATTTTGCTCGCGTTCAGTCAGTTCTTTTTTAGTTTTGAATCGAGTGTAAGAAAAGTCAAAGGCATTGCCATTCAAATGAGGACTGCGGCGCACGGCGGTGCGGTTTGTTGGCATGAGTTGCGCTACGGTATATTTTGTGCGGGTCATGGAGGTCACGATTAACTGACAATCTTTGAGCGGGCTTTTCGCTATTGAATCGTGAAATGCACGCCCGATTTCTGTTAAAATTTGAGCGGCATAAGGGGTGAGCATGGCGTAAGAATATTGAAAAGTATCTAGCGTATAACCTGTGTTGGGGCTCACTAGAACAAGTTTCTTAGCGCGAAAAGCTTTGCGCAGCCCTTCTGTATTGGCAACTGCAGGAATGCCTTGCTGCACGGAGCGGTCCATGTAGTCCGATAAATAGTTGTTGAGTTGTGCGGTAAAAATACTTGGGTCTGTGAGCGGGATGGAGTCGGGTTGTTGGGTAAATGTTTGTCGCTCCATTTTGGAGTTGGGCGTGTTGGAAGGCCAGTAAACGAAGGCCAAAAGCACAAAACCGATACCAAGAATAAAGAGGTTTCTGAAACGCATGTAAACAAATATAAAAATTGATTGCTTTGGTCTAACGCAAGTTCGTAATTTTGTATCATGGGAACATTTGACGCGCTCAAAGCACAACTCGAATTGCAAGAATGGCCAAATATCTATTTGTTCAAATTTATTGTCCCTAACGACAACCATCATTTAGCGCAAGTAACTGCGCTTTTTGATATCAACAGTGAAATCAGTTACCATCATTCCGGAAGCGGTAAATATGTAAGCCTAAGCGCCAAAGAAGTCATGCTCTCCCCCGATGACATTATCGCTGTTTACGAACGCGCTGCTCAAATTCCGGGCATAATCTCTCTTTAATGGAAGCAATTATTCAATTTTTGTTCGTCTCTTTTCTCATTCTTTTAGCCGTTATTGGCTACAGAGCATTGCTCAGACGTTTTCAACGCGGGCACATGAAGCACAAAGATTATTGTGAGCTCTATACCCTAGACCACGAACCAGCAATGGGTGAACTCTCGTTTTACTTTGTTTGTCCTGATCAAACAAATGTTCAATTTGCAATTTGGCAAAATAATTTATTGGTTCATGAAATTACCAATACCTCCTATGAAAAAGGTGGCCATATCTTGCGCTTTGACAGCACTCAACTTTCTAATGGGGTCTATTATTACGGCATCATAACCGCTGATCAAGAGACCAAAAAGCGCATGACGATCGCTAACTAAGATTCATCCGTAGATTTCTCAATTTTGATGCGAGATGGTCTTCTCGGTAATTTGTACTTAGGTTTGTGAAATTCGCTTTTATACCCATCTGTTTTTTCGATGCGGTACACGATTCCAATGCTATATTGTGCATAAGACGCACTTCCAAGGATGTCGACAAGCCCAAATTTATAGACGCCTTGCGCTTGTAATCCTATTTGTTTGCTCATCCAAAAAGTACAGCCAGCTGATAAATTGACTGTTGGGCTCAGCATTGGTGCGCTTTGCTTTGGGTCAGAGGAACGCAAACTAACGCCCAGCCCTGCACCCAAATACGGGTCAATTGCACCGCGTCCTAGTTGTTTGTAAAAAGAATATTTGAGCGCAGCATCGAAGTAGCCGATGAATCCATTTACGCCGATAGAATCATTTACCATGCGATCTGACTTATAGGTTTGTGCACCGAGTACAGCTTCTGCACTCCAGCCGTTGTATATATAGCGGTCGACATATAGGCGCGACGGAAAGGGCAAGCCATGTAGTTGGTCAAATGGTGCTGGATTGAGTTCTTTGCCGTCGTCGTCGGTGGTGGTCCAGGCAACGCCAAATTGCCAAAAATAGTTATCGCGGTTGGTGATCATTTTGTCTGGTTGTGCCCATACATTTGCTTGTAGTAAAACACAAAAAAGACTTGACAATAAGAGGAGAATAGAGCGCATACGAATGTTTGTATAGACAAATGTAACCATTAAACACATCGCGTATCTTCATTGCTAATAAATCAATTGACAACGAATTGTTGATGTTGGGTTTGCCATTAAATGAGTAAATTTGAGCCCAATGGGAAAAGTTAAAAAATACGAACTCACCCTCGACGACGAACAACCCTTCGAAGTTTACGGAATTTCTACCGCATTTGCCGATTACCGACTCACCTGGGAACTCAACCAAATGCTCGGAATTCATTTAGAAAAAGAACAGCGTTGCTTTGAGCTCTACATGCCCAAACTCAAGGCCAAGCAAGCGTTTAGTTTTTTTTCATACGAAGATCAAGAGCTCTTGACGCGTTTTTTTTTAGTGAAAAACAAACAAGAGCAACAATTATTGCAAGCAGATCGCCCCATGATCGATTATTTTTTGGTGCTGAAAGAAAACTTCTCTCATCAGCCCGAAACACTCATCGAACAACTCAGGGCCATCAACGGTATCGTCGCCGTTTTTAGCTTTAACAGCGAAGAATTTGACATTTTAGATTACCTTACAAGTTGACATGAAAAAAACCAAAATAGTGGCCACAATGGGCCCCGCCTCGCTTAAAAAAGACATCCTCGCCGACATGATGCACGCTGGCCTCAACGTTTGCCGTCTGAATTTTTCACATGGCAGCCACCAAGACCACGCAGGGGCTGTTGCCCTCATCCGCGAGCTCAACGATGAGTTGGGTTTAAATGTAGCCATCCTTGCAGATCTTCAGGGCCCAAAAATCCGTACACACGAAATGGAAAACAACGGTGTCCTCATCGAAGTGGGTCAGCAAATCGATATCGTCGTTGAAAAAGTACTTGGCAACAACCAACGCTTTTCTATCAACTATAATTTATTGCCACGTGACGTCAATCCAGGAGAGCGCATTCTTCTAGACGACGGCAAACTCGTCCTACTTGTTTTAGAGACCGACAAAAAAGAAAAAATCCGTTGCGAGGTGGTTCAAGGTGGCTTGTTGTGCTCTAAGAAGGGTGTCAACTTTCCGAATACCAAAATCTCTATGCCGTCGCTCACTGAGAAAGACCTCGAAGACCTCAATTACGCACTCAAATTAGGCGTAGATTGGATCGGACTTTCCTTTGTGCGCACCGCAAAATGCATCACCGACCTCAAAGCTATTATCGCTAAAAAACGCAGTATCGCAAAAGTGGTTGCTAAGATTGAAAAACCTGAAGCGTTAGAAAACATCGACGAAATCATCGAAGAGAGCGATGCATTAATGGTGGCAAGAGGAGACCTAGGTGTCGAGATTCCCTACCAAAACGTGCCCTTGATTCAAAAAATGATCATCAGTAAGTCCATTTCGAAAGCAAAGCCCGTTATTGTGGCTACCCAAATGATGGAATCTATGCTGAACAGCCTTACCCCGAGCCGAGCTGAGGTCAACGACGTAGCCAATGCGGTTCTCGATGGCGCCGATGCCGTTATGCTGTCGGGCGAAACTTCAGTAGGTCAGTATCCCGTTCAGGTGGTTCAAACCATGGCCAATATCATCCAAGAAATGGAGCAGCATCCGAGCATGTACCACAAAGAAGAACTTCCTCCAAAAGGCAATCCGCGTTTCATTTCAGATTCCATTTGTTTCAATGCGTGTCGTTTGGCACAGCGCGTCGAAGCAAATGCCATTATTACCATGACTTTTTCTGGCTATACCGCCTATAAAATAGCCTCACAGCGTCCTGCTTCACCAATATTTGTGTTCACCCACAACCGTAAAATACTCACGCAACTCAATTTAGTATGGGGTGTTCGAGCGTTTTATTACAACAAGCGTATTTCTACCGACCACACCATCGCTGACATCAAACACATCATGAAAGAAGAGGGCCACCTCCAAATTGGCGATGTCGTTATTAACGTTGCATCTATTCCACTAGAAGACCTCGGCGGTTCCAATATGTTGAAGCTCTCTTACGTAGATTAACGGAAGGCGACAGCTTTTTATTCGCTTACCTTTACCACATGAATCAAACTTGGAAACTCCGGGTTCAAGAACCTATATCTGCTGTTTTAGACCTCGCCGAAGAACTCAAAATACCTCCTTTTGCGGCGCAACTTCTTTTGCAAAAAGGAATCAGTACCCGCGCCGAGGCCGTGCGGTTCTTTAAGCCCGAACAGCACTCGCTCCACGATCCATTTTTAATGCGCAACATGAGTGCGGCCGTGCTTCGGCTAGCACAAGCCCTCGCTAATCAAGAGAAAGTGCTCTTGTACGGCGATTACGACGTCGACGGCACAACCGCCGTAGCGCTCATGGCTGAGCAGTTACAGCTGCTGGGTTTGTCTTGTGCATACTATATCCCGGATCGTTATAAAGAAGGCTATGGCGTTAGTGAAGCCGGTATTGATTTCACTATTCAAGAAGGATTTCAGTTGCTCATAACGCTAGACTGCGGCATCAAAGCCCACACCGCCTTAACGCGCGCCAAAGCAGCAGGTATCGACATCATTATCTGTGACCACCACCAACCCGACACCACCTTGCCTCTAGCAATTGTCCTGAACCCGAAGCAAACCGATTGCGCTTACCCCTACAAAGAACTCTCGGGTTGCGGCGTTGCTTTTAAGCTCTTGCAGGCGCTCTATAGCCACCTCCAAAAGGATTTAGAACCGCTCTACAAAAGTCTTGATCTTGTGGCGCTGTCCATCGGGGCCGATATTGTAGAACTTCTCGACGAAAACCGTACGCTTTGCGCCAAAGGATTATTGCAACTCAATGCAGCGCCTAGGCCAGCCTTTTTAGCTGTCTTATCGCTTGCTACAAAAGCGCTGCCGCTTTCACTCCGAGACCTCGTCTTTATTTTGGCTCCGCGCATCAATGCCGCTGGCAGAATCGCATCGGGCAAGCGCGCCGTAGACTGGATGCTCAGCAGCGATCAGCAAGAAATTACCGCGTTGGCAAGGGCTATCAACGATGACAACACCACCCGCCGCTCCCTCGATCAAGAAATAACAGCGCAAGCCCTCGATCAAATTGCGGCAGACCCTTCTTTTGCTTCCAAGCTGTCCACGATCGTTTTTGAGCCCGACTGGCACAAAGGCGTTGTCGGCATCGTTGCATCGCGGCTCATAGAAACACATTTCAGACCCACCATCGTACTCACTGAGGCCAACGGTGTCTTAACGGGTTCGGCGCGCTGTATGGCGCCCCTACACCTTTACGAACTCCTTGAAGCGTGTCAAGCGCACCTCATTCAATTCGGCGGCCACCAATTTGCAGCAGGCCTTACCCTAACGCCCGACCAATTGCCAGCATTTAAGGCCGCATTCGAGGCACAAGTTTCTGCTGCATTGGGCGCGCAGCAACTGCAGCGTCAGATCAACATCGATGCGCCACTTCAATTCAAAGAACTTGGCTCCAATCCGCAGGTTCACTTTGCACGCATACTCCAAATCCTCGACGCTTTTGAACCTTGTGGGCCTGGCAACATGCATCCTGTATTTTTAGCCACCAATTGCATGGTTGTTGAATACAAACTGCTCAAAGGCACCCATCTCAAACTCAAACTCATTCAACAAGACTCCAAAGTTGTCATTGATGCCATAGGCTTTAACTTGGCTGCCTTTGAAAAAGAGCTGGCTGTTGGCGTTTTCATAGACATCGCCTTTCAGATCACGGCAAATACCTACATGAACCGAACAACCCTACAACTCAAGCTCGAAGATTTGTGCATGAGCGCCTAAGTTTATGTAAGTTTGCAATATGTTTACAGGAATAATTGAAGAAGTCGGTGCAGTGACCTCCATTCAAAAAGAAGGGGGAAATATCCATTTTACCATTGCCTCTGCCTTATCTGCAGGTTTTAAAATTGACCAAAGTGTAGCACACAACGGTTGTTGTCTAACAGTAGTCGCTCAAAATGAGCAAGAACATGTCGTTACCGCCATTCAAGAGACGCTGCTCAAAACTAACTTAGGCACTTGGCATGTAGGCAGCAAAATCAATATAGAGCGCTGTATGCAACTCGGCGGCCGACTAGACGGCCACATGGTACAGGGCCACGTCGATTGCGTAGGCACATGCACTGAAGTGCTTGATGAAAACGGCTCTTGGCGCTTCACTTTTGAGCATCCTGAGTCGTATGTTACCGTAGAAAAGGGCTCCATTACCGTTAACGGCACTAGTCTGACAGTTGTTGATTCGCAAAAAGGCCGCTTCTCTGTGTGTATCATTCCTTACACTTATGAGCACACCAACTTCAAGCAAATTGAAGCAGGAACACAAGTAAATCTTGAATTTGATATTATCGGCAAATATGTGGCACGCTACTTAGGCTTGCAACAAGCCTAAGCAATAAACAGCATACAAAAAAAGGGCGGCCCGCAGGGCCGCCCTTTTTGCTAAGCGTATCTTTTTTAGTTGCGAACTGGCGCAGCTGGTTTAGGTGTTGTTCCTGGTGTTGTTCCTGGTGCTGTTGTTGGCACGGGATCTTTGATGCCAAGTGCTTTTTTGGCAACTTGATCGTTTGGTTCAACTTGAAGGATTTGCTCGAAGTATGATTTTGCTTTGTCGAGGTCCTTCGCTGGAGATTTAGAGTAGTAGTCAGCAACATAGCGCAAAGACTCCAATACAAAAGCTTTTTTCGAAGCTTGGCTGCGGTCTTCTGGCTTGACGATTTCCGTAACTTTTAAGTAGTAAGGAAATGCCATCCATTTTTCGTTATTCGTATCCATTTTGTAGTTAGAACGACCACGGTAGATATAGCCTGGCACATAAGTAGAGTCATTTTGAATCACAATTGTAAAAATGCTGTCTGCAGATTTGTAGTCGGTGCGACCAAAATAGTAAGCCTTACCAAGTTCATATTGTTCAGGAGCCGTTAGTTTACCGTTTTTCTGACGACGTACTTCATATGCACTAATGAGTTTGTCGTACATTTTATTTTTAGTATACAGCTTCAGTAGGTCGTTGGACAACTCTTTGTAAGCAATGTCATTAATAGCTACTGCTTTTTCGTATTCAATGGCGGCAAGGCTATCCATTCCTTTTTTCTGATAAACGCTACCGCGAACTTTGTAGTCTTGGTAGTTGATTTTATCTTGCGGCACCAACGAAAAGAAACGATCAGAAGCGCTGAGGGCATTGACTAGGGTGAGGGAGTCTGTCCCGTCTGCATAAGCAAATGCATACATACGCTCGGTGTAGAAGTTTCTTAAACCGTTATTGCTAAGAATTTCTAGCTGCCCAAGTAGCGTTTTGTATTCTTTAGCGCTAAATAAAGCATTGGCATAGCGGTAGCGCGATTCAATGTTATTATTGAGTTCAAGGTATTTTTCCCAGTTTTCAATTGCTTTGTCGTTTTTGTTGAACATCATGTAGAGTTCAGCATTCAAACGATAAGCAGGCGCATAAGTTGGGTCGATAGCTTTTGCTTCGTTGTACATTTTGTTGGCTTCTTGTTCGTTGCGCGCACGTTGGTAGATGAGCGCCTTGCGCACGATGCCTCTTGGAGATTTTGGATTGATGACCAAAACTTGGTTATAAGCTTTGAGTGCTTCCGAAGCATCAGAAGAATTGCGCGCGTACAGTGCATCGCCTTTAAGCAAATAGTTGTCTTCGTTTGTTGGGTTTTTGAGTATAGCTTCTTCAAGAAGAATAAGCGCATCGTCTAGATTTTTAGTTGGCGCTTCAATATAGATTTCAGCAATACCACGGATCACTTCTGCTTTTTTGAGCTTGTCTTTTTTGGTCATCAAAAGTGCTTTGGTGAATTCAGCTTTTGCCTCGGTTGTTTTACCGTCTAACCAGAGCACGCGTCCGTAACCAACAATTGGCATAGCGCGTAATTTGTCCACTTCATAACCCTTTTTCCACATCATTTTTGCAGAATCGAGCTCTTCCATTTCGAAGTAGCAGTCGCCGTAGTAGAAATAGTTTTCACCGTTGATAGGATCAGCTGCAACTAACTTTTTGAAGTCGTTGATGGCTTCGCGGTAACGTTCGTTTTCTGTTTTTGCGTTTGCAACTTGAAGACTCTGTGCATAATGTAGCCCAGAAATAAGAAGCGTGCTAAGGAGTAAGATGCGTTTCATGACTATTATATTTTACTTAAATTCCGGCCAAAAATAGCCTAGTTTTTTGGGATACAAAAATTGTGCCTATTATTATTTTTTAAATTATTGTAATACGAGCCTTATTGGGGTAAGTGCAGGGACCAAACCAGACTTCTGGATAATGAGCTGGCCTTTGTCGTCTTTTTTCATAAACAAGACAAACCCAGTATGTAGTCCAGATCTGCGGCCTTTATTGATGACCCAGATATCTCGGATAAGCGGATATTCTTTGGTGTAGATAAATCCAGCATAGGGTTTGCAAGCATCGGCTGGATTTGTAGTGTAAATAGAAGCTACTTTGAGCCCATCCATAAACGCCATGGATGTGGGGTCGTCTTGATCAGAAATCCAGTTGAGGCCAATGATGCCCATGGTGCCAGGATGCGTTTTGACATAATTGATAACTTCTTCATTCGATTGAAGTGCAGAAACCCGCGAAGAAAGTTGCTCAATTTGGAGCATATTAGTGAGGTAATTGAAATTAGCTGATCCTTTTTGGTCAAATACAATTTGATCGAGTGGGGAGTTGGATGGCAACTTGCTGTTGTCGTTTGAAAGTAGTTTTTTAATTTGTGCTACGCTTAAAACGGTGTCTTCCATAGAGGGGTGCAAGATGATCACAATTGCGTCTGTGGCAATTTTGTCGCTGCGGTAGGATACGTTCTTGCTTTTGAGGTATTCTTTTTCTTTGTCGTTGAAGTTGCGCGATACAACAATAGTTTTGGTCTTGTTGGCGTAAAATGCGTCGATCATTTGATTTTCAGCACCGTAGGTTGCCGTTACTTTGGCTTTAGGGTACTGGCTTTCAAAAGTAGCAATTGAGGTGCTGAACAAAGGCTTAAAAGATTCTTCCACATAAATATGGGCTTTGCCGCGTCCGTGCGCATCTTTTTGATAAACAAATGGGTTGTTGTTGCTGTCGCAAGCACTGAAGAGCAGTGCAAAAAAGAGAAGGATTCCGCTTGTTTTCATCACTTTTGATTGATTTTAAAACTATTATATACGCGCCAGCCTCGAAAAGCACCATAGCCGATAAATACCACGACTAATACATTTTTGCGCCAAGGCTCCATTTGAATGAGGTCTGTGGTAAGTAATACAACTGCAAAACAGAGACAAAGTACAACAACCAATAAACCAAGAGAAAGCTGAACGTATTTCATATTTTTTTAGGGAAAAAAAATCCCCATCGAGATGGGGATTTAATAATTGTAGGTAGGGACTATTGGGTGTCGTAGATAATTGGTACGCGAACCCAGAGCCTTACCGGACGACCAGCGTTTTTGGCGGGTGTCCAATTTGGCATTTTGTTAATGATGTTGAGTGCTTCTTTGTTACAAGCCGGACACTCTACAATTGGGCGTTCAACGCTTGCATTTGAGATGCGGCCGTCTTTTTCTACAACGAAGCGCACTACAACTCGTCCTTTGACACCCAGTTCGAGGGCTTCGTCAGGGTAGTTGATGGTGGCGTTGATAAATGCATTTAATTTATCGTAACCACCTGGAAACTCAGCGTCTTCTTCTGCAACATCGACAACAGCTTCTACTTGGTCTTGAACATCGGTTAGCGCAGGGCCTTCTTCTTGTGTATTAGCAAGACCCCAAGTGTCGTCACCTTCGTTGGTTTCAGTTGAGATCGTGGTGTTATTTAACTCAGCCTGAGAAGGTAATTCGTCTTCAACATAGTCATCTTCGGCCACTGGTGCAATGAACGCTTGTGTTTCGGTCATTGGGGGTGGAGGAGGTGTTGTTGGGGGTGGGGGTGGCGGAACATCATCTTTTGGAGGCGCAATAGTGAAGTTTTTCTCACTCACGCGTGGCTTTTTGATTTCTTCTTTCGGTAGGTTTTTGATGATAAAAGAAACCGTAAAAGCAAGTGCAGCAAATGCGACCATTCCGGCAAGAATGAGTGTCATGCGTTTGTTGTAGCCCGAGCGAAGAACGTAGGCGCCATAGGCGCGGTTGCGGTGAGCAAAAACGGCTTCGTTGCGGCTTACGGAGGTAATGGCTTCCCAGTTTCTGTTAACGTAGTAGTCAAAGAGGGAGAAACCAGTAACGAGTGCGACGATTACATAAATGACTGTCATGACCTTAGTTTTTTTCTTTTAATAACTCTTTCTCTCCAGGTGACAAGTCAGTAGGGGCAATAACCCCAACACTGGCAATCTTGAGTTCGTCAACCAAATCAATGAAGCTTTTGCAAAGTGCTTTGTCGTCGGTTTTGATCAGGACCTTGACCGCTTCTCTTTTGACGGTAAGGTCGTTGAGCTTGCGTTCGTAGGTTGTGTCTGCAATTTGCTTCTTGTCGAGTTGCTTGTCTAGAGCCACCTTATTCTTGATAACGTATTCGTTCCAAGAAGCTAACAATTTTCTGACACTATTTTCACCTGAACCAAAATTAGCTTCTTCTAATTCGGTAGGACCGTTGGGTCCTGGTTTGGATTTAGGATAAAATTCATTGCGATAGAAGTATACTTTGTCGCCAGACAAAATGAAGGTGGCGGCGTTGTTTACTTTTGGCGGTTTTTTACCTGGTTCTGTAATTTTTGCGGGGTAGTTCAGCGGCATGACCTTAGGCTTGCTAAAGGTGGAGGTCAAGACGAAGAATGTAAGTAGGAGGAACGCGAGGTCGACCATAGGGGTCATGTCTACGTGCGTTGAACCTTTCTTAGCTCTTTTCTTACCTTTGCCGTGGTCGCCACCGCCGCTTTCTGCGATTTGTGCCATGTGTGTTTTTAGTTAACCGGAATTGCTTCCGCAGAGGTTACAAAATTCAAATTATTCAAATTCAATTCTCTGAATACATCGATCACTACTTGCGCATCTTTGTACAAGGTTTTGGAGTCTACACGCAAAATGAATTTTGGCTTGAAATCTTCCATTTTAGGTTCGGCACCTTTTAGCTTCGCTTCTTCAAAAGCGGTGCGGCCGGTGTTTCCTGCAGCTACTGCTGCAAAAGAAAGCCAATCTAATAATTCATTTTTGGTAGAATCGGTCGGGATCCCTTGTGTTGGGAAACTTGCACGTTTTGCGGCTTCGGTGTTCATGTATGCAGGAAGTTCTTGCATGTTACAACCAAAGGTTGACATAAAAGAAAACTCCTCAACTTTCTCCTCACTAAGACCGATCTTATATTTTTGGAGCATTTTGTTGAGCATTTCTTTACGGGCTTCGGCATCAGAAAGGTTAAAGAACACGCGGCCGTCTTTGTCTAGGGTAACCATCAAGACGTTTTCAGGGATGATTTTATCACTGATGCTGGATGGCGTTTCTACGGTTACGGGTTCGGCATTTCTGAAAGAAGCCGTCAACATAAAGAAGGTTACAAGCAAGAACGCCAAGTCCACCATAGGCGTCATGTCTATGGAAGGAGTGCCTTTGGGCATTTTGATTTTTGGCATTGCTTGAGTTGTTACTTAATGATGAGTCAATTAGTTGTTGGCTGCGAAGTCTTGAACAATCGTAAAGCTAGCTTCGTCGATACCATAGGTCATGGCGTCGATTTTTGTAGAGAAGAAGCTAAATGCGATGATCGCGATCGTAGAACCAGCAATACCGAATGCGGTGTTGATAAGGGCCTCAGAGATACCAGTAGAAAGTTCTGCAGTATCAGGAGCACCTTGAGACATCGCGGCAAATGAACGGATCATACCAAGTACCGTACCGATGAGACCGATAAGGGTAGAGATAGATGCGGTTGTAGAAAGAACAGGTAAGTTTTTGGAGAGCATAGGCAACTCTAAAGAAGTAGCTTCTTCGAGTTCTTTTTTCAAAGCCTCTAACTTTTGTTCTTTGTCCATATCGCTCTCTTTGGTCATTTGTTGGTATTTCACCAAACCAGCACGAACTACATTGGCTAAAGAACCGCGTTGTACATCACAAGCTTCGATAGCGCCATTGAAATCTTTGGCAGCCATGAGTTCTTTGATTTTTTCAATGAAAAGATTTGCTTTTCCTTTGCCGTTAGCCAACAATAAAGTAACTAAACGCTCAATCGTGAAAATTAATACGATAAGGTTGATTGCAACAAGACCTGGTACAATGAAACCACCTTTGTAGATAACTCCCATTAGGTTTCCTTCTACTGGTTCAGCTTCTGGGTTTCTGTCCACGAAGTTTCCTGGGTCACCAAAAATGTACTTGTAAATTAAAATACCTGCAATTAATGCAAGTGCAATAGCCAGAAATGCAATAATTGCTGAAAATCCCCCGGCGGTTTTTTGTTTTTTGTCCATAATGATCGTTTTTAATTTTTCATTTTTACAATTGAACGCCAAATATAAAAAAACTTTAGCCCCTTTTCAAAACGAAATATCAAGTTTCCGTATGCCTAACGCAGATTTATTGTCTTTCTAACACAAAGTGCACGATTTTGAACCAATTAGGAGTCAATCAATAAGACTTTGTGCACAATCAAGAAATGAAAATTAATATAGATTTAACATTGTTCAGAAACGCTTCAAGAAATGAAGAGGACCTGAAAACAAAAAACCCCTGTGTCTTGAGAAACAGGGGTTTGAGTGAGGTCTCAAGCAGATTCGAACTGCTGTAGACGGTTTTGCAGACCGGTGCCTAACCGCTCGGCCATGAGACCATCAGGATTGCAAAGATAAGCAATTTTACAGTTTCAAAAAAGTCAAACTTAGAACTTGATGAGTTTTTTTGACAATAGCTGCCCGTTGACTCTTGCCGAGACAAAGTAAACGCCCTTCGGTAAACCGAGCCATTCTTCATTTTCAGTACCCAGATGTATTTGAGATACACCTGCCTCAGGCGTGAGTTTCAATTTGACCTGACCATTGACATCGTAAAGATAGATCAGATCTGAAGGTTGCAAACTCAGGGGAAATGCTAAAGTAAGGGCATCTTGAGTCGGGTTGGGATAGGCGACTATCGAACTGTTGTCGTTTAAAGGGTAGTCGGTCAGGGATGCGCTGATGAGCGCCTCTAAATCGTATGTTTCATCGCCGGGTTGGTAGGGCAGGTAATGAAAATAGGTCAGGAACATTTCATCGGTGGTATTGAAGCCGCTGTAAATTGTTTGTAGGGGTGAGTTTGGATTGTTTGGGTTATTTGCGGTGTTGTCATATGTGCCCTCACTTTTGAGTTTGTAGCCCGATGGTACTTTTTGAATGAATTTGAAGAAGTAGAAATCTTGCCACATGAAATCCCATTTAGGGACGTTTACAAATTTAATGGTATCGGCGCCCGCTTTATAAGCATAAGCTTTGATATTGGTGCCCAGCAAATGCATGTGAGGGAATACAGAAAGTACCGAAAAGTTTGTTGGAATTGTTGCCCCGCCTGGCGGGTAAAAGGCATTGAGATCGGTGACTTGATTGGCAGGTAAACTAAAGTTATAGTTAGCCAGCAAAGGGCCGGCATTGATTTGCCGCACGTTTGTGGTGCCCACCGGATAAAAATGAATGATGACCTTAGTGGAATCATATAAGCCGTAGGACCCCATGGGGTAGTGCATGGCAAAGTAAATGGAAGACCCGGGCCCGATGTCCAAACCTAATTTGATTGGATCGGAGGAAGGTAAAATCATGGGTGTGGCACCGGGTGTGTAGCCTGTAATGAGTTTGGTACTGCCATTGCTCGGGCTGGCGCAGTTGCCACCGATGGTGTCTGTCGCTTCTATACTCGTTGGATCGAGGTAAACCAAACAATGATGCACGATTTCTCGGTTGCCCGGCACAACTTCAACTGCTTTGATGATGCGGTTTTGAGTGAGATTGGTCGGGACATTGAAACAAACGTAGTCGTCTTGACTGGTGGCCTTTGACATATAAGTCGGGATTTGAACTTGTAAATCGCCGTTTCCTAAAAAGGTATTGGATGTGTAAACTGGAGGTGGAGGTGTTTGATTGGCATTTCCTTCTTGAGCACCGTTGTTGAGCCAGCTCATGATTATTGTTTTCTCGGTGGTAGAAAGCGCTCGGTTATGCTGGTATTGCTGATAGTTGTTGTCAGGAGGCCAAGGCGGCATTTCACCTGTATTAACACATTGGTAAACGGCAGCAGCTAGCGGGCTCACCTCAGCGTGTGTCATCAAAGAAAATGGTGCGGCCCCGCCAGGATGATGACAAGCTGTACACTTATTGTAGAAAATTTGCGCTACATCGCTGCTCCAGGTTTGGGCGTGTGCAGTTAAAGTAGCTGAACAAACAAGAAAAAATAAAATAGTTTTCATAGAGGGCCTTAACGCAAAAGTTGAATTTTAGTTCTCAAAATTTCTTTGTTTTCAAATGCGACTTCTACAAGATAAAGGCCGTTTACTTGGGTCGGTAAACCTACTTCAAATGATGTCAGGTGATCGCCTTTAGCTTCGTGAATCAGAACGCCAGAGACATTGTAAATACGCAATAATTCAAAACTATTATTGGTTTGAATTGTGAAGTTTCCGTTATTGGGATTTGGGTAACATTCAAGTTCGTTGTTGCTTGCCCATTCATTTATGGACGCGCTAGAACACGCTTCATTACTAGGCGTGCCGTCGCAGTAGGTGGTGGGGTAAAGAAAAGCTTGCTGTTGCATTTCGTTGGCAGGCAATAAAACAGTTTGCGTACAGCCCAATACCTCGACGAGGAAGTCGCGGACAAAGCGTTCAGTGCTGTCCATGTAGGCGGCATTATTCAAATAGGGCACATGCGGTGCGTTCTTGAACGTATAAAATTGATTGGTTACGCCAATAGCACAAGCGCGTTCGTGGATCATGCGGCTGCCGTCAAGGTACATGAGTGGTGTGCCCGGATTCACGATGCCACGGTTATAGGTGACTGTTCCGTCGTTGGTACCGTGTACCGAACAAAGCGGTACGTCGCCTGGTTCTAGCCAATTGTACTGTGCGAGTGCACCACAACCATTGATAACTGCATGCACTTTGGTTGAATAGCCCGGGTTGCCCGAGTTACCTTCAAGACCACCAAGACTGGCCAAAGCGCTTGTGCTCATGTAGTCGCTGAACTCGCATGCATCGTTGAGGTAGGCTACGTGCAGCGCGGTAATGGCACCCGCAGAGCTGCCACCGATAAAAATATGATTGGTATCGATTTTAAATGTATTCGAAGTTTGTGCGTCTTTATAAAAAAAGCGAATGGCCGCTTTAAGGTCTTGAACGGCGCGCACTACGGCTTTAACTGCATTCGTGGAGTCGAAGGGAAAGAAACCCAAGCGATAGTCAATACTTGCACAGGCGTAACCTTTTTTGGCAAAACGCTCTGAAAGTGCCTTTACATCTGGGTCAGTTTTGCTCCCGCCGATGAAGCTGCCTCCGTGTACCCAAATGATGAGTGGCCTGGCCGCTAAAGGATCGTTGGCAGGCTCGTAAAAATCAAGTTTGAGCGTTGTGTTGGAATTGGCCCAATTGTTATTCTGACCATAGGTAAGGTTGCTCGTAAGATTAAACTGTGTAAATACGGTCTCTGCATAGCGGCCGCTTGCGCACGGATCTTGTGCACGAAGAATTGTAGTGCTTAAAAAAATGACACTGAAGAGGGTAAGTAGTTGTTTGGTCATGGATTCAATTTTGTTCTAATTTATGAAATTTTCAAATGAAGACCTGAAAATCACTTACTTTGCTGTAAAAAATTTCAGATGCTGCGCTATTTTATACCTCTCTTGTTTGTTTATTGCCAAGCTTTGAATGCGCAGGATCTACCTGCGTATCAATTATACAATAGCAGGGGAAAGAAAGTTTCTTTTGAAAAAATGGCAACTGCTGCCAATCAAAGCGAGTTGGTATTGTTTGGTGAATTTCACGACAATCCAATTTCGCATTGGCTGCAATTAGAATTGACCCAAAAAATGTATGTGGCTCATGGAAAAAATTTACAGCTCGGCTTTGAGATGTTTGAGCAAGATCAGCAAGCACTGCTGAGCGCTTACCTGAATGGATCTATACCAGAAGAAAAGTTAAAAGATACGCTAAGGTTATGGCCTAATTATTCAACAGATTATGCACCGCTTGTCGAATTTGCCAAAGCAAATAGCCTCTCTTGTGTGGCGTCAAATATTCAACGAAAATATGCGAGCTTGTTGTTCAAAAAAGGAAGAGCTGCGCTAGATACGCTGCCAGAATCGATCAAACAGCAAATAGCCCCACTCACGTTTGCATTTGACACAACACTGAGTCAGTACCAAGGTATGAAAGAAATGGGCGCTCATATGGGGCCAGGCATGGGCTGGCGCATGGTAGAGGCTCAGGCCATTAAAGATGCAACCATGGCGCATTTTATTCTTCACAATCCATGGCGCAAACCGAGTACCGTGCATTTACATTTTAACGGCGCCTACCATTCAGATTTTTACCAAGGAATTATGTGGTACGTGGAGCAAGAAGCTCCTCAAATGAAAATACTGACCATTACTACAGTAAGTCAAGATGACGTGAAGAAATTAGATAAGGAACATTTTGGTCAAGCAGATTTCATTATTTGTGTGCCCGGCAACATGACCTCCACGCATTAATTTATTTCAAAGGAATGCCGCGCGAGCTAACTGGGCCAGAAGCTTTGCTTTTTTGAAGGCTGAATGTGAAGGTAGTTCCCACACCAACATTACTGGTTACCTGGATTTGCTGACCATGCGTTTCAATAATATGTTTGACAATCGCCAAACCTAAACCTGAACCCCCTTCATTGCGGTTTCTGCTTTTCTCGACGCGGTAAAAGCGCTCAAAAAGACGCGAAAGGTGCTGGGGCTCGATGCCCGGGCCGTTGTCTTTAAATTGAATATTGTAGGTATTTTCGATTTGCACAATACTGATGCATAATTCGCCACCATCTTTCCCATATGCAATTGCATTTGTAGTGAGGTTCAAAAGCACTTGTGAAATTTTGTTTCGATCGGCATTGACATAACAATAAGGGTCTGAGGCATCTATGCGGAGCCTAAATTGTTTGTCTTTGGCAATTAATTCGAGTGCTTCATAGGTTTCTTTGATGAGCTCTTGGAGGTCAAAACTTCTGATATCGAGCGGTATGCGTTCGAGTTCAAGTTTGGTGAGCTGATCGAGATCTTCTAGAATGTGGGTCATTCGCTCCGTAGATTTAGAAGCGCGTTCTAAGAATGTTTTAAGAATAGCAGGATCTTCCATGCCGCCATCGAGTAAAGAATCGATGTATCCTTGTATAGAAAAGACGGGTGTTTTGAGTTCGTGAGCCAGGTTGCCAAGAAATTCCTTTCTAAAAGCGGCTTGTTCTTTGAGTTTTTCAATTTCTTGATTACGCTTTTGTTTCCATTCCTTGACGTCTTGCTCTCCTTGTGCCACAAGTTGGTCGATGGTTTGGTCATTGCGCTCTTCGGCATCCATATTTTGGATACTTCTGTAGATCAAACTCATGCGGTATTGCAAAAAGCGTTTGATGATATAATAAAAAATGGTGTACGCAAAAATCCCGGTAACGAGCGGGATTAAAAAAATAAGCGTATTGCTTAAAGTGACAAATTGTAGGTGAACGAAAAGCGTAAAGAGGAAGCTCAGTACATAGAATAAAATACTGCCACTCAGGATTAAGAAACTTGGCCTAGCTTTTCTCACTTGTCATTGAAGGTATATCCGACGCCTTTTATGGTACGAATATACGCATCTCCGAGTTTCTCGCGCAATTTTCTGATGTGAACATCGATGGTGCGCTCCCCAACAATGGTGTCGTTACCCCATACAACTGCTAAAATTTGGTCGCGGTTGAAAACCTTTCCGGGTCTCGAAGCGAGTAATTCGAGTAGTTCAAATTCTTTTTTAGGCAATTGGAGTTCTTTGCCTTCGAGTTCCACAACATAGCGGTCGCGGTCAATGGTGATGTTTGCAGCACCCTCAGCTCCGCCTTTGTTTTTGAGACGGCGCAATAAGGATTCTATCTTACTGATGAGTAAGCGTGGTCTGATTGGCTTGCTGATGTAGTCGTCGGCACCAGCTTCAAAGCCTGCAATTTGGGCGTAATCTTCTGTTCTCGCCGTTAAAAAGGCAATGACGGGCTGCACCATATTGAGGTCCTTGCGGATCACCTGACAGGTTTCAATGCCATCCATTTTGGGCATCATGACGTCTAGCAAGATGAGTGAAGGATTGATTTGTTGCACTAAGCGCAGCGCTTCAATGCCATTTGTTGCGGTGAAGACTTTATAACCTTCTTTACGCACGTTGTACGATAAAAACTCTAAGATATCTGGTTCGTCGTCGACGATCAGTATGGTATGTCCTTTTGTGTTTTCCATCGCTTTATCAGTTTAAAAAAAGAGGGGGCCTAAGCCCCCTCAATGTGTGTGCTCATTATTTGCGAATCAAGAGGCGTTTGACACCGACTTGCTCAGCATTGATCAATTGTACAGTATAGCTTCCTGAAGAAAGCATGCTTACATTCACAGGAAGTAAAACAGCACCTACTTCGTTGAATGTTTGTGTATAAACCAAACGACCAGTTGCATCTAGGATATTCAAGATACCAGCAGAGTTGTTTTCGAAAGCAACCAATACTTGTTCAGCAGCTGGGTTAGGATACACCTCAAAGTTGATGGCTTGCGTTTCTTCCATTCCAACCTCAATTGAGATTTCGAAAGTTACTGTGCTTGTGCAGTTTCCGTTGATAGCTGTAAGTACTACAGTGTAAGTTCCGTTTGCAGCATAAGCATGCGCAGGAGCCATAGCTGATGAGTTGGTGAAGTCACCGAAATCCCAAGAGTAAGAAGTTGCACCTGTAGAAGTGTTGGCGAAAGTAACTACATTGCCTGCAGTAGTGAAAGAACCTGCAGCAGTTGGTGTGGCAGTGAAGGTAATGCTGGTGGTAGCAGATTGACCTACACCGTTACAAGCATTAGCGTTAGTAACCGTAACAGAAACTGAAGCTGTGTTCGTTACTTGGATACTTTGTGTGGTTTCACCTGAAGACCACAAATAAGAATCAGCCGCTGATGAGGTAACCGTTACCACATCTCCAGAACACGCTTGTGTACTAGTTGCGCTGATAGTTGGTGCAGGAGCGCTAGAAACGTTCACTGAAATAGGAGCTGAAGCACTTGAACAACCGTTGGCGTCAGTTACAGTAACTGAATAGCTGCCCGTTGTTGAAACCGTAATTGTTGCAGTAGTTTGGTTGTTAGACCATACGTTACCAGTTGCAGCACTTGAAGAAAGGTCGACAGAACCACCCGTACAGAAAGAAGTTGAACCACTTGCAGTAATGACTGGGGTTGCAGGCAATGCATTCACAACAACAGTAATTGCAGCACGCATACTTTCGTCGTTGCCAATATTGGCTTGAGACACATAGTAAGTATAGGTTCCAGCTGTTGTTGTACTTGGTACAGGAGCTGTAGTGGTATAGGTGCCACCGGTTGCTTGTGTATACCAACGAAGTGAATTACCATTTAAAGCAGTGGCAGTGAGGGCAGTTGCAGTTGCGCCTTGGCAGTAGGTGTAGCTAGTTGTGGCTACAACTGGGGTAGCGACAGAAAAGAATACTGGGTTCATGAATGTTGCACCCGTTGCAGCTACTGAACCTGCACCTAAGCGTGCATCAGGAGTTACGCCATAAGGAGTAAATAAGTTGACCCAGTTTACTTGAGCAAGGGTTTGTGTAGAGTCATTGCCGTCAACACCCCACCAAGAGTTGTACCATGCAGTAGTAGCACCTCCAGAGTTAAGTACGGTATTTGTGTTGTTTGAACCCCAAGTTGGTTGCGCAAAGTTGGTCAAAATGTTATTCACGAATACCATTGTATCGCCATTTACGTTTGCTACAACAGGGGCACCTTCAATAGATAGGCCTTTTTCCCAACCTGTCACCAATGAATTGAGAACAGATACCGCTGAATTGCGACGTAAACGGAAAGCTTTTTCGAATTTCTCACCAGTAGGAAGAGCAGTTGTTCCGTTGCCTTTAGCGCCAACTAGTGTGACGTTAGAGAATACAGGACGTGTTTTAGGTTGTGCAGTTGAACCTGCTGCATCGTTGTCACATTCAAAAGCGTTTGAATCGCCTGGTGCATCATAAAGATCTTTATCGCGGATAGAAAGTGCAAATTGCACTTTGCCTCTGAACCCGAAGTCACAGTCAAAATCGTCGTCTAGACCACGGTAAGCAATAAGGTGCTTACAGTTCACTGTACCACCGAACCACTCAAAAGAGTCGTCGCCAGAAAGCGTTACCTGAACGTAGTCTACAATTGTTTGGTTACCAACTGAACCAAAAGTAATACCGTTGATTTCTTTGTTCGGCTCAAGTGCAATACCTGCAAACTCTACGCGAACGTAACGTAAAATACCAGAGTAATCGTTGTCAAAGTTTCCACCAAACTGAGAGTCAGTTGTAGGGACAATTCCTTCGATGAAAGCAACGCCACCTGGTTGATTGTTTTTTGCCAATCCTAGCATGACTAAACCACCCCAGTCACCTTCGTTACGAGCGCCAACAGCTTCGTTTGAAGTAAATACAATAGGGTTGGCAGCTGTTCCGTCGGCAATAATTTTGGCGCCGCGGGTAATGATGAGCGTTCCTTGTGTAAGTTTATCACCGCGGATAATTGTACCAGGAGCAATAGTTAAGGTCGCATTGTTTTTTACATATACTTTGTTATTGAGTCTGACAACGCCACTCCATGTTGTATTGGTAGTAATGTCAGCAGAAACAGTAGTAATTGTTGTTGGGTAAACCGTTGTTTCTGGATCAAAATTAGCCCAGCCAGAAGTCCAGTCGGTGGCAGGTGTGTTGTCGGTTACTGGAAAAGCACCACGGTAGGTAGTGGGCGTCCAGAAGGCATCCTGAGCCATGGCAACAGAGCCAAGGCAAAGGGCAGTCAAGAGGGTGTAAATTTTTTTCATCTTTTTAAATTTTAACTGATACAAAGTTCTTGCGTATTCAGTCGGGTCAAGTTATAGTGCCCTTAAGTTTGCTTTAAATGTGTGTTAAGAGATTAGAACAATTCCTTAACATTGGAGCTTTAGAACTTGTATTTGAAATTGAGTGTGATGGTTTGTCCGAATGTGATTTCTTGCCAGGCGCTGTCAGTACCTTTGTCGTAGCGCTTGTTTTTATTGATGTCTTGGAAGAACACTAAGTCTTGTGCTAATAAGTCAGCGCAGTTTAATTTGAGTTCGTATTTATCTTTCCAAGTTTTACCAATCTGAAAGTCGAGCACGTGGCGGCCGTTTTCCCATACACTTGGTTCTTGGATGTTACCTGCAATCGCAATGCGCTGCCCAACGTAGTTATAAGAGAAATTGACAACAAGGTCTTTCTGACTCTCATAGAACAAACCAACATTGAGAATATATGGAGATTGTCCTTGAAGGGGTCTTGCCGAACCTGGGTATTCTTCTAAGCCAGCAAAGGCACTGAGATCTGCTTCGGAACGGATCAATGAAGCGTTCGTGTAGAAGGTTGTTCTAGAGAACAAAGAGTTAGAATCTGTGCGGTTTAACCAGCCTAAATTCATGCGGTATTCGAGTTCGGCACCATAGCTCATGGCTTTGTCGATATTGTCAAAGTAGAGTTCTGGCTGACCAGAGGTTCCGGTGCGCAACAACATTTCAATAGGATCGTCAAAAGTTTTGTAAAAACCTGAAACACTAATGACTTGACCTTTACCAGGGAAGTACTCCAAACGTGTATCATAGTTGTTGATCGTTGCGCGTTGTAGTTTTGGGTTTCCGGACGCTAAGTTGTCATTCAAGAAGTTATAAAAGGTAAATGGTGCCAATTCGCGAAACTCAGGGCGGCTGACTGTACGCGCAGCACTTGCTCTCCATTGAAAACGTTCAGTAATTTTATAAGTGAGGTTGATGGATGGCAATAAATCGAGGACAGTCGTATCCAAGTATTGATCTTCGTTAGAACCAAATTCTACGTAATGGAATTTTTGTTGGTAAGATTCGGCACGTACCCCAGCGACTACGCGAAGCTTGGTAAATAAACGCATGTCTACCATGCCATATAGACCGTGTAATAAAGAGGATGCATCATAGCTGTCATCTACGTTTGTTCCTTCTTCAAGTTTGAAGCCACCTTGTCCATCGGCCATTTGGCCTAAGTTTTCAGTTGCAAAAATTTGATCTTCTGGCAACAATAATAGGTTGGAATTAAAAGAAGAGGACCCTAATGGATCAAATTTAGAGAAGCCAAGGTTGCGTGCCGCAAAGTCGCGACCTCTGTATTGGTGCAAGCCACCGAATTTAAAAAGGTTTTTAGAGTCGTCGCCACCAAATTGCTTGCTGAAATCGTAGCGGGCACTTGCAATGTTTTCTGTCATGGTAGACCAAAACATATTTCCTGCACCTAGTGTAGAGATATCGTTATTTTGAACAACCGCAAAATAAGGTAAAGTTGTGTCTACTTGTTGATAGACCATACGGCGCAAGAACGGAATGTCTCTGGCAACATGGCTATAACCGGCTGTCCAATTGAATTTCCAGTCGTCTTTCCAGTTGTGTTTACCCAAAAGTTGAGTGGTGAGTAAATTATTTTGAGTATACCATATGTTGGTGGAGCGTTCGTTGTAGACAGATTCGATGTCCATGTCGCGCTTACCCTGGCGCACATTCACCTTGTCGTCAGAAGAAACAGAATAAAGCGTTTTGAGCTGAATTTCAGTGCGCTTGCCTAAATCTAGTTTCATATTGAATAATCCTGTATTCAGTATTGATTTCGTGTAAGCGGAATCTTTCAATTCATTTTTTGTAATCACACCTAAAGATTGTTCTTCAAATTCGCGTCGCGTGACCAAACTGAAGTTATTTGTGTTGCTATAGGAATAAGCAAAAACATACGACAAGCTTTTTTTGTCGGTTAACTTTACTTTGTTACCTATACTATATTGCAAACTTCCGTTCGGAAGCGCTGTTCCTCTGCTTGTTGACCAATTAGAAGGAATGAGTTTAGCGTAGTCTGCTTTTTGTTGCGCATTGAGCGCATTGAATTCTGCCGTACTTGGCAAGCCATCTGGAATAGCTCTTGCATTGCTACCAAAACCTAGGATGTCTGTGGAACCGCCGTTGTAGGTCTTGAAGTCTTTTAGGGTGCTGATGGTGTTGAATCCGGTTCCAATTTGGATATTCTGAAACTTTTCTCCGCGTGGTTCTACAGTTTTGATGTCGATGACGCCACCCGCAAATTCACCTGGTTGTTCTGGCGTAGCACTTTTCATGATGAATAGATTTTCGAGCATGTTAGAAGGGAAAATATCGAAAGAGAAGGCCTTGCGGTCACTTTCTGTACTTGGTAGTGGTGCGCCATTGATGAGGGCGAAGTTGTAGCGATCGGAGAGCCCGCGAACAACCACAAATTTGTTGTCTTGCACACTTGCGCCACTGACGCGCTTGAAAACTTGAGAAACGCGAGAGTCTGGTGTTTTGATAAAGGTATTTTTGTTGATTCCGTCTACAACACCTGCTTGGTTGATCTGCATTTTGGTGATTTCCATGTCACCTTTATTTTTGTCGGTCTTGCGTTCAATACGGATGTCACCTGTAGTCTGAGATTTGGCTTTGAGGACGGCTTGAGTGGGGCTCACCTGACTTTCAGCGACAACGATATTGTCACTTTTGAAAGTTTCAAAACCAGGGGCCTTGATTTCATAAGTGTAGGTGCCAGCCGGAAGGTTGCTGAATAAAAAGCTGCCTTTTTCAAGATCTATTACAGCTTTATTGGACGTCGATAAACGCACCGTAAACTCTTTAATAATTTTGTTGTCGTCGTCTAGAACAGTTCCTGAGATAGCGCCCGTTTGAGCAAAAAATTGGTTTGTGAAAATTCCAACGAAAAACAATTGGAACGCTAGGTTAAAATACTTCATTTGATATCTTTAAATAGTAATGCAAAGGTCAAGTTGTATCTTCACGATTACATTAATCAAAGATTAATAAAGCATTAATAAGCCGCGACTTTTTGTTAACATTAGCATAATATAGAAAGGGAGGCCTATTGACCTCCCTTCGCTATTTGATATGATAGTTAGATTTATTCGATAACGATTTTCATTTCAACACGACGATTTTTCTGACGTCCTTCAGGTGTGTCGTTGGTTGCAATTGGTTTGGTTTCACCATAGAATAAGGTAAGGAGACGCGACTCCTCAATACCTTGGCTCATGAGGTAAGCCTTGAGTGCTTCGGCACGTTTTTTAGACAGCACCAAATTGAGGTTGTCGTCACCAACGTTATCGGTATGGCCCGTGATTTCGAGTTTCCATGTCGTTTTCTTCTTTAGAACTTCTGCCAATTCATTGAGCGATGGCTTAGAGCTTTCAAAAATAACATCCTTGTTGGTTTCAAATTCTAAGTTGTCGAATGCTGTTTTGAGTACTTCGATCACTGCTTGCTCAATAACTGGACAACCTTTATTAGATTTTGGACCCGGTGTGTTCGGGCAGTCGTCGTCTTTGTCGAGCATGCCGTCGTTGTCAGAATCTTTGTAAGGGCAACCTTTGTTGGCTTTAGGGCCGGCAAGTTTAGGGCAGTCGTCGTCTTTGTCGAGCATGCCATCGCCATCGGTGTCTGGCCAAGGGCAACCCTGATTTTCTTTAGGGCCGGCCACTTCTGGGCAGTTGTCTACGAAATCAAATAAGCCGTCGGCATCTTTGTCTGGGCAACCTTGGTTTTCTTTTGGACCAGCGTTGTCTGGACATACATCTTCGGCATCGGTAACGCCATCACCATCTTTATCTGGGCAGCCTTTGAGAGCTGCAACGCCGGCAACAGTTGGGCAGGCATCTTCGCTGTCGATGATTTTGTCGCCATCGGTGTCTGGGCAACCTTTGAATTCTTTGAGGCCGGCAACGGTAGGGCAGGCATCTTCGCTATCGATGATTTTGTCGCCATCGGTGTCCGGACAACCTTTAAATTCTTTGAGGCCAGCAATGGTAACACAGGCATCTTCGGAGTCTGGAATGCCATCGCCGTCGGTATCTGGGCAGCCCAAGAAGGCCCAAACACCCGGTTGGTATTTGCATTCGTCCATTTTGTCAGAAACTTTGTCTTGGTCTTTATCTTTTACACGATGGTAAAGGATCGGCAAACGCGTACCGACGTAGAAGTCTACACCACTAATTTGGTTTTGCGCACGGATCAAGTTGAGGTCGTTCAATCCAAGGATCACTGGGCCAATGCGCGTCGCTAAACCGCCGCGAAGGCCGCTGTATTTGTTGTAGGCAATTGGCAAATAGAGCCCAAAATAAGGGCTGTCAAAACTCGGAGTGAAAGACAGCTGCGTAGCTACATTCACTTTCGTGTCCTTCTTTTTTGGAATCATGTTCACCATTGCGGTGGCGTTCACGTAGAAATAACTCCAAATGTGGTAGTCTAGTTGTGCGCTGAGTGCTGTTGGGGTGCGCATGCGGTAGCTTTGAGTAGGGGCTTGAAGTGCTACCCATTCGTTGTTGTTGGCTGCGGTTGATTCATTGATGAGTGAATCGATGACCATATCAAAAGTTTCAAGGTCAGTAGCAGATTCAAAACGGTTGAGGTCAAACAAAGTACTTGAATTGACCACAAAGTTGCGGCTTAAACCTCCTTTTGTAAACTTCATGCCTCCCATGTCAAGGATGGATACACCAGCGCGTGCTTTGTATTTGTTTTCGTTGCGCATCCAGAGGTCGGTTTTGCCGTCCATGTCATATTTGTATTTTGCATAGTTCGGACGCCATTCGTAAACGGCGCCAATATCGAGACCTAAGCCAATAGAGCCGGGTTTGAGGTAGTCGAAAATGTTGTTATTGTTGATTTGGCCGTTGACGCCTGCAGTAATAAAATCACCTACTTCTTTTGAGTAACCATAGTCAAACGTACCAGCTAAATATTGGGAGGTGTCTTCGTTGATGAGGTTGTAGCTGAAGTCTTGGGTATGGACATAAGCACTGGCAAAACCAAGTAATACTTTAGGGCTGACACCGATTTTTAAAAAGTGTTCTTTGTTGTCGATGAGTACTTGGCTGTAGTTAAAGCCAATTTCGCTCCAGGTGAGGTGGTTTACATTGACGAGTTCTTCATTGAGTTGCACATTCCAAAGTGCTGGATATTCAAGCCCTTCTTCTGACAAAACTGCCAATTTCGGATCCATGTTGTCCACATTGGTAATGGAACGCAGATTGGCGTATAATCCTAGTGAGCGTTTTTCACCTATATGAAAGGCCAAATTAAAGAGGTCGAGTCTGAAATTGATATTAGCGCCAAGAACACCCGGGCTTGCTTCGTTGTAGTTGTGGACAATCAAACGGTCGATGAAAGTAGAGGAGGGGTAAGCCCATGAGTTCAAGACAGCGGTGTCTGTAAAGGACTTATACCACCAATTGCCTTCGCCTCCTTGTGCTGCGCGCATGGCATCGGCGTTAAAAGAACCGAAGTTTTGATAAGTGAATAAGTTGAGTGCTGGGAGTGCAAGATCCATTTTGTAACGGCCATCGACAAATGATGCAGGGTTGACTAAATTGCCTAAAGCACCTGCGTAATTGCCAGAGCTCACGCCTAAGTAAGCCTGTGCATTTGCTTGCAATGCACTAATTGTCAGAAGGATAGACCAGGTTAATTTTTTCATTGTTTGGTGTATTGAATGATGTAGTTTCCTAAAAATGTGGTAATCGAATATGCGCTGTTTCCAAAAGCACTCAGTTGAACTTCTTGTTCTCCGTGTCGCTTATCAGCATCTAAGTTACGACCTAAGTCGTCGAGTAAGTAGATTTGGTTGCCTACAGCGTCGACAATTCCAAGAATTGTTTTTTTGTTTGGGCCATAAAAACTCGTGAATTGTGTCAGTTCAATTGCATCAAGTGATTTTTCCCATACCCGCTTGCCTTTTGTATCAAATGCATAAAGTGCTTTGTTGCGTTTGAAAACAAGTATTTGGTCAGCAGCTTGCAAATACGATCCGAAACATTCAACGTTGGAAGGTACAACAAATTGTCTTTGCCCGTCTATAGAAAGAACAGTAGCTGTTGTTTTTTGTATTTGAACAGCAAATGCTGAAGTTGTGTTCCCAACTAAAACGTAAGTAGAGTCTATATTTTGCTTAATCGCAACTTTGCGTTTATTGAGATCGACGATTTGGTGTTGTTTGTCCGTTAAAATACTGACATAAGCTTTTCCATTTTGTTTGAAGCCATGCAGTGCGCGCAGGTCACCAGTCACACCAAATTGCTTAATGAGCCCACCGCTTTCATTCATCAACTGAACCGACGACCCGCCGTTCGAACAGATGAATTCTTTTTTACCCTTGTTTTCGAGTACTTGAATACGCGTGCCGGCTTCATGCGTTAAACGATACACGAGTTTTCCCGTTTTGTCGTAGAGTTGCGCTTCGTGTTCTAATTGGACACAAATAAATGGAGAAAATGCCGCAATTTGGTAGAGGTCTACGACTTCTTGTGTGAGTGCTTTTTCCCATTTGCGCAGCCCATTGATATACCCTACCAATTGGTGGTTTTCGTTATAGGTAATGAGGTTTCCACGTTCAGCAAAAGCCGCAAAGTGCAAGACTCTAAATCCGGGGTTCATGACAAAGTAGTCTCGGATTTCTTCTTGATTTTGGGCTGCTTGGCCTGCAAGTTTTTGGTAGCTTGTTTCGACGATTTGCTGGCCTAGTAGGGTAACTGTTTTCTTCTGATTTTGGTCTACCCAACGTGCGCTTACCTTGCGCGGCATATGCGCATAAAAGCGTTCAGCTTTGTTTTCGTTTTGTGAAATGGTCTGCCCGAGGCTAGCAGCGGCAAGAGCTTGATCAAGTAAAGATTTATCGGGGCTCGCAAAACTAAATTGACCAAAAGCGCCCACATGCCATGTTTCTGATGTGGAGCTAATTATAGCGGAAAAAACCAACTTATCAAATGAAGCACTTTCGGTGTTGAGTTCCTCTTTTCTGAAAAATTCATTGAGTGTCTGTATTGGATGCGCGTTGTCTTCAAAGTCAAAGATGATGAGGCTAGAACTGTCTTTTTTGAGATGGACAAAGCCATTTTGAACACACTTGAACCATGGAGATTTTTTAAAATTCGGGTCCAGTTGTACCGCGTAACTTTTTTCGTAAAAGTAATATTGCTTGAAGAAGTCTGGTGTTACCGCTGAAAAAATGGCTTGATCGTCAATTTTGCGCAGCGACGTATTTGGATTTTTATATTTGATGTAACGGTACAGGCCTTCTTTTTTAAGATAGGTTTCTGTCAGTCGTGTTTGTTTGTCTGTTGTCCATTTTACCCAAGCATAGCTCGCCTTACTGCTTATTTGCACATTGATTGGCGCCGGGCTTGGCAGTTCTTTTTCATAGATAAGCAATTGATTGCGGTTGTACTGCCCATGTAACTTACCGAATTCAAATGTTTTTAATTTGCCCATTTTCAATGGAAAGAGCCCATTTTTGAAAAGTTGTGCAACTTCTTTTTGGGTCCAATTTCCTTTTTTCTCCAAAAGGATTTTAGTGGTCTTGGCACTAAAAAAGAAGGTGATGGGTTCTTGGCTGCGCTTCAGAATAGAAAAGTAAAGGCTTTTGTTGAGCTGAGTGGTGACCATCCGCTCGGTCTCCCAATCGAGGGCATTCGGATCTTGAACAACATAAACTACTTGGTCTTGCTTGTTGAAATAATTTCTGAAATCAACAAGGTTTTCATTGGAAAGCAAATCGTAAGAGCTGAAAACAACCCAGCCAAAAGCTAAAAGGCCGATGATGAGGAGGGCAAGACGTTGGCGCATTTCTTTTTTTTCAAAGTTAAGACTTGTCAGAGCGCTTTAAAGCCTTCGCTTTGAATCTAATCAACAGGCTGATGTGTACACGGCTCAGATCACATTATTGTTTGAAGAGGTCGAGTTGGTTTCCTTTCGGCAATAATTGAAAGGTGAGCCGATGAAAAGGAGTTGCTCCGAACATCGCAATTGCCTTGCGGTGCGCTTGCGTTGGATAGCCCTGATTGCGCTCCCATCCATATGCTGGATGTTGTTGATGCAATTCATGCATCAGCTGATCTCTTTCAGTTTTAGCTAAAATACTGGCTGCAGCAATGCTTGAAAAACGCGCGTCTCCTTTGATCATACAGGCGTACGGAATGTCATGGTAGGGCTTGAAGCGGTTGCCATCTACCAAAATAAATTTTGGTTGGATTTGCATTTGTTCCAGCGCTCTATGCATGGCTAAAATGCTTGCATTCAGAATATTGATTTGATCAATTTCTTTGTGGTCAACAATACCGATTCCGTAGCTCAGTGCCTTTTCTAGAATTTCTTCTCTCAATTGATTTCTTTTTTTCAAGCTTAATTGCTTCGAATCATTGAGTGCAGCGATTGGATTTTTTGGATCGAGTATAACCGCAGCGGCCACCACGGGGCCGGCAAGACAACCGCGGCCTGCTTCATCGCAACCAGCTTCAGGAGAAAGCACTTGATGTTGTAAGATTAAGGGTACCACAGTGCCAAATTATTGAAATATTTTGTAGTTTTATGCTAAACTAAATATGCATCTATGAAAAAGTTAACTCTTCTCGTTTTAGCGCTAGGTCTTAACCTGCTCGTTTTCGGACAAAAAACTCTCACTGCAAGCGCAGCAAACAAAGCTGAACTTCAAGGTGGTATTGCAACAGGCCACATCGCACTGACGCTTCCTGCAGAAGTAACCGAAGAAAATGTCGTGATGTATGCCAAATACTACACCAATATGTTCACCGTATCATTCGACGCCAAGTCTCATGTTGCTACTTTTCATATGGTTTCAAACGACGCGAATTCACGACGCGTTATTTTGCGTTTTTTAGGTGCCAATCAAATTGCAAATGTCCAAGTAGATAACCGCAGTTATGACCTCGGCACTTTCTTCGATACCTTTTTACAATAATTTATTTCGTCAGTTCTGACCGAATTTCACATGAAAAAAATTCTTTTACCGCTATCCTTGGCTGCCTTGCTTTTTACGAGCTGTAACTCGTCTAAAATTGCTTACAAACATTACGGACCAGTAGCTGTGGACAGCACCCAAGCGGTTTCTCTCGATCAAATGTTGCTCACTTTCAAGGCGCAACCACAAAACGACATCTTTACCTTTTCAGCACCACTTGTCGGTGTTTGTCAAAGTGCAGGTTGTTGGGTAAAGGTACAGCCAAGTAATGGAGACATGATACGCGTGCGTTTTAAAGATCACTTCCTCATTCCACCTGTTACCGAAATCAATTCAGTCGCTTATTTTCATGGCAGGGCTTACTACGACACCATTTCAGTTGAGCTTCAAAAACATTTCTTAGAAGATGCCAAAGCACCTCAGGCCGATATCGACCGCATTACGGCACCAAAAATCGAATTGAATTTTGAAGCAGATGGCGTCTGGGTTAAGAAGACTTCTTCAAAACCAAATAAGTAAGCACCCCTGACGCTAGTAAAATAGCGATGCTGAGCCACCAAAACCTTTGTGGCATTAAAAACAATGAAACCATATTTACTGGAATCAATAGAATGGCTAAGAGGTGAAACTTGCCTTGATTGCTATTTTCTGAAATCATAAACGCCACCTGGTGTAAAACATAGGTGTAGTGGAATGTCTTCCTCATGGAGGTCAGAGATGGATACAAACTCGTCAAAAAGATGCAAACCAATGAATAGACATTCGGGCTTGCATTGCTTGAGCAAACGGTCGTAGAAGCCTTTTCCGTAGCCCACGCGTTGTCCGTTAGAGTCGACACCCAGTAGGGGTACAAAAACATAATCTAATTTGCTTGCTAAAATGGTGCGGCCATGCTTGGGCTCAGGTATACCATACGCACTAATTTCTAATTGACTCGGGTGCTCGTAGTGATAGAGCGTCAGGCTGTGGTCCGTGAAATTGGCTTTAGATAAGACGGGGTGACCTCCTTTTAAAAGGATGTCTTCTAGGATACCGTAGGTGGAAATTTCTTTCTGTTGCTCGATAGGCAGAAAGATGCTCACGTATTTAGAAGAAAAGCTAAAATAATCCAGCACAAACCCTTGGATTTGTGCTGAGATTTTTGTGAGATCGTAAGGGCTTAGCTGAGCTCGCTTGGCTTTGTAAAGCTGGCGAATATCGGCTTTAGTCATATTTATAAGCGAACGCCAAGTTGAGAAAGCATGCGGTTGTCAACAACTGCTGCTTTTTTGCGTAAACCACCCATTGCTTGACCTTCTACTTGGCCAGCCAAACTTTGCGTTAATTGGTCTTTTTCGGCTTGGAAATTGGTAGTGGCCGGCGCTTTGGTGCTCGATTTGATTTGAATCACGTAAACACCAGATTCGCCTTTCAATGGAAGGGTGCGTTGTCCTTTTTTGAGTGCACCAGAGAAGAGATTACCGATGATGGTTGGCTCATAACCTGCGTTTGAAATTTGCGGATTACCAAAGGTAACTTCTGCATCGATTACAGGTGTATTGAAGCGTTTTGACGCTGCTTGTAAAGATTTACCAGCCATTTGATTCATGAAGCGTTTGGCTTTTTTCTCTTGGATGAGTTCTCTTTCCATTTGTGCACGAACGTTTTCGAAGAGTGGCTCACCTTCCGGACGAATAGCACTGATCATGGCGATCACGTATTTTTCTTTGTCGCGAATTGGCGACATGGTCATGGTTCCTACTGTTGCGCCTTCAGCATAAGCCATTTCGAGTACGCGGTCGCGGGCCATTGTAGTGGTAAAACCAAAAACTTTTGGCGCTTTGTCTTCGATTTGAATGACGCGTGGAGCGTAGTTGGCACGCGATACAATGGTGTCGAAAAGTGTAGACTTTTTGAAGGGATCTTCTTCTTTTGAAATTTTGCGATCGAGTTTCAAGAGGATACCGTTTACTTCGCTTTCCATGTTGGCAACGGTTTCGTCTGAAGGTTTGAAAGTAACAGTTACAGAGGCAAGAAGCGGGAATTTACTAGCCGAGCGCTCGAGAACTTCAATGATATGGAAGCCAAAATCTGTTTTGACAACCCCCACTTTTCCGATAGGTGCAGTCGCACAATAGCCACCAAATTCTTTGACCATGTCGCCTTCTAGGAAGTCTTCGTAAACACCACCTTTGTCTTTAGATCCTGGATCTTCGGAGTGTTTTTTAGCCATGGCATCCCAGTTGGTTTTGTTCAACACTTTGGCAATGCTATCTGCAGTTTTCTTTTTAGCAGCGATGATTTTCTCGTCTTTGGAACTATTTGTAGAGATAAGGATATGACGAGCTTTAAGGCTTGCAGGCGTAAAACCAATGACTTTAGACAAAACCATTTTCTCTTTAGAAACATATGGCCCTACTAATTGACCCATAGCAGCTGTTTTAAAGATGGTGTCGAGGCTCATTGGGTAAGTTTGGTAGCGGTCTGCTTTTGGATGTCCTTCTGGAACTGAAGTAGCGCGTTTGTCGCTGAAATATACAGGTGTTTCACTGTTCTTAGCAACAAAAGTAGAGTCGTTGGTGCTGGCAGAGAAACCTGCGCGAAGAGTATTCATTTTAGATGTGAATACCGTAGAGTCTGCTTTCGAAGGGCGGATATTGACATCAAACATTTTGATATCGCGGCTTGCATTGCGCACTAAGTATTTTTTGTCGCCTTTGTGCTCGTCAAAATAAGTTTTTAATTCAGCATCAGTTACTTTGATATCTGCATCGGAGATTTCTGAGTAACGACGAACTACGAAAGAAATGGTTTTCTTTTCGTTGTTAGCGTAGTATTGGTCTTCGGCTTCTAGGTTGGTTACGTATACACCTTGCTTGAGTAGGCCAAAGTACTTTTCTGTTTTGCGACGATCTGTATGGTAGGCTTTGAAACCATTCCATTGATTTACAGCCTGTGCTTCTTTTGATTTTTTGAGGTTGTCTAGGGTAGCCTTGAGTTTAACGCGTCCGTTCTCGATAGACTGAGGCGTTTGAATACCTGTAAGTGAGTCTGTAAAAAACTGGCTCAGGTCTTGAATAACGTTAAAGCCATCTTTTGCATACCAGTAAGATTCTAGTTCGCGGTCAGTTACGGCAATACCAAGTTTTTCGTATTCCGTACTGAGAATAGTAGAGTCAACCATGAAGTTCCAAGCTTTATCGCTGGCAGCTTCCATGTCGGTCTCTGTAAATTCTTTGTTGTTTTGCGCGGCTTGATTGCGCTCTTGCTCTTGAAATTTAGCACTTGCAATGCTGTAGCTTGCAGGATCTACTTTTTCTCCGAAAACGAGACCGATTCCGTATTCTCCTTCACCAATACCAAATAAACTTTGGTAGTCATTAAGAATGAATGCCAACAAGGCGATACCAATCATTGCTACAAGTAAGCCAGATTTTGCGCGAATTTTACCAATTAATGCCATTTGTGTTCAAATTTAAGATTGCGAATATAGGAAGATTTGAGCAGAGCCCCAAGTATTTGAGCACAAAAAAGGAGGTCTAACGACCTCCTCCTTTAACGTTGGTATTTTCATTGGTTTTCTGAGGCTTTGGAGCGGGTTCAGAAGTTGTTGGTTTTGGAGCTGCAGGCTTTGGTGTTGCAGGTGCCGGCGTTGTTGTTGGTTTTGGGGCTGCAGGCTTTGGTGTTGCAGGTGCCGGCGTTGTTGTTGGTTTTGGGGCTGCAGGCTTTGGTGTTGCAGGTGCCGGCGTTGTTGTTGGTTTAGGAGCTGCAGGCTTTGGTGTTGTAGGAGCCGGTGTTGTTGTTGGTCTTGGTGCTGCAGGCTTTGGTGTTGCAGGTGCCGGCGTGGTTGCTGGTCTTGGTGCAACTGGTTTTGGTGCAATAGGTGCAGGAGTTGGTTTTGGTGTATTGAAATTTGAAGGTGCACTGAAGTTGTCTTGTTTTCCTTCTGATTGTTTGTTGCCATTCGGATTGGTCATGATGCCTTGGCCACCTGTGCTGTCAAAGGTTGCAAGATAGACATCTGTTAACGTTCCGCAATCATTTGTAACGGTAATGGTAAGGTTGTTCAACCCTGGTTGGAAACTCACTTCGGCCAGGATGTTGCCGATGGTATTGCTGTACCCGGTGAGCAAAACACCATTCATGGAAAGCGTTACAATCATGTTGGGTGAATAATTGACAATTTGAGCATCGTAGGTGAAGATGGACTGATTGGTGGTGTGTCCGCTTGGGTCCATGTTATAGATGACTTGCGGAATGGAACAAGGTGTGAAGCTAAATTCTCTGATTTCTGAATCAGTACCACACGTATTTGTTGCTGAAATAGAAATTGTATTCATTCCGGAAACAAGTGTCAATGGGATGCTCAATTGATTGCCTGAGAGGTTTGCACCTAGTTGTTCGATGCCATTATTCAGTATTTGAATGGCAGAAACCTGATTAATATGTTCAACTGTCGCTGTGAGGATCAGCGCTTGGTTAGGAACGGATCCGGCGGCTGGGCTTGTAATGTCTACGCTTGGTTGTACACAAGGAGCCGTATAGGTATAAGTAATGTTTTCAGATGCGACACCACAACTATTTTGCGCACTGACCGTGATGACATTGGCGCCGTTTGTCAGTTGTAAAGTTGCGGTGATATTCCCATTTTGATAGCTAAATGGGTGCACAACATTATTGAGCAGGAGATTGACATTCTGTGCATTGGAAATAGCACTTACACTTGCGCTGAATTGGAATAAAGCGTTTGTACTGGCGCCTGCTGCTTGACCAAATTGTATCGTTGGTGCAATACAAGGCACATAGTTAATGGTGATGCTTTGGCTCGTGCGATCGCAAGCATTTTTACCTTGAAGGACAATCGTGTTCGGACCCGGTTGCAAGTTCAATGACGCAGTTAAATTCTGATTTTGTAGTGCAAAAACCTGTCCGCCTTGGCCGTTCAAAGACAAAATGATTTGCTCTGTCGTGAGGGCGCTGACTTGTGCAGTCAATAATAGTGCGGAATTGGCAACAGTACTGCCATTAAGGCCAGCATTTGTAATCGCAATTTGAGGATTGACACAAGGCGTGTAATTGAGGCTCCAAACTTGTAGGTCCGTTCCGCAATTGTTTGTGGTGCTTAAAGTGATATTATTCAATCCTGATTGCAATTGAAGGCTTGCCGAGAAAGTTCCATTTTGGAAATTAAAGACACTTGGTGTGCCGTTCTGTAGCAAACTGATCTGGTTGGCATTGTTTACGCCACTGATTTGTGCGCTAAGGTTTACTTGTTGTTCGGCATTGGAGACGTTCGCCGCCGGACTAATGTTGCTAATTTGCGGAGCTGTACATGGCTCATAAATTACACTCCAGTTTTCGATGTCGCTTCCGCAAGTATTGGTTGCTACTAATTGTACGGTATTGAGCCCAGGTTGCAGAGCAATAGTCGCGCTGAGTTGGTTGCTATTGAAGCTGTAATTTTGAGACTGGCCGTTGACCGTAAATTGAATTTGGTTGGCAAAAGTATTGGTCAGTAAAGCGTTGTAAACAAAGTTAGCGTTACTTGTTGTTGCTCCGTTTGGTATAGCAGCAGTTGTGGTAATTTGTGGTGCCTGACACTGTGCATAGTTAATGAGTAGTGTTTCTGAATCAGTACCACAGGTATTTGTTGCTTGAATCACAATTGTATTGTTTCCTTGAACCAGATTAATCGAACTTGAAATTTGATTATTCATCCAATTAAAAGGAACATTGGCACCATTCAATCTGACTTGAAGGGCTTGGTTTGAAGCGATATTACTGATGTTGGCCATCAGGTTAAGTGTTTGGTTATTGGTGGTTGTACCGCTTGCAGTTGGTTGAATGAGCGTAATTTGTGGAGCAATACAGTTGTCGTAGCGCACAAAAATAATTTTGGCTGCTTGACCACAAGAACGCACAGCGTTGATGACAATTTGATTGAGACCTGGTTGTAAATTCAAAACTGAAGTAAGGGTAGCTTGTACGCTATTGAAATTCCCGTTTGAGAAAGTAAAGGCGATAGGCGAACCATTGTTAGTGACGCTCAAGCCATTTTGGAAAGGCATGTTTTGAAGTGTTGCCGTCACTGCAAAATTACTGTTGGTCACTACAATTGGATTATTGCTACTTGAATTGTTCAAATTGCCTTGAAGGTTGATGATAGGCGCCAAACAATCATCGTAGGTGTAAGTGAAGGTCTCTACATCGGAACCGCAATCATTGGTGGCGGTAATGGTGAGCGTATTCAGAAAAGGAAGTAATTGGGTGTTGAGTTCTAGTTGCCCAGTTTGGTTGTTGTATGCAAAAGTATTTTGCTCGATGCCATTGAAGATCACTTTAATGTTGTTGCGCGAGCTCACATTGCTCACCGTCGCACGTAAACGCAAAGCTGCATTGTTCAGCGTGGTATTGATGACGGGGCTGGTCACGCTAATGACTGGTGGAATACAATTTTGAAAATTGATACTGCTATTGATTTGGTCAGTTCCACATGGATTGGTGTACTTCACTTGAAAAGTGTTGAGACCTGGGCTTAACGTAAGGTTAGCGCGAATTGTATTGCCAACCAGTTGTGCGTTAGGGACTGCTATATTGTTGTGCAATACGAGTACTTGTCCATTTTGAGTACTGCCTGTTAGTTGCGCGCTCAGCGCAAGTGCACCTTGGTTGGTGGTGGTTCCCGGAGCGTTGGGTTGCAACCAAGTCAGTTGTGGCGTAAGACAGTCGTCATAATTGATGCTGATTTGATCAAATGCGCTACCGCAGTCGTTGGTAGCGGTAATGCGGATGGTATTTGCACCTGGCGTCAGATTGATACTGCGTTGCAATAAGCCATTGTTGGTATTGAAATTGAACCCGCTCACTGACATGCCGTTGTGCAACACTTGAATCTGGTTAGCGTTCAAATGTCCGCTGAGTGTGGCATTAAGTGCATAAACTACTTGTTGAACAGTTGCAGGATTTGCACCAGCGTTCATGATTTGCACCGTTGGCAACTGACAAGCCACTTGTTCTATTTGTACAACTTGTGTTTTACTACCGCAAGGAGTTGTGGCTGTAATGGTAAAGGTATTGATGCCAGGTATTAACGCCACCGTTGCCTCTAAACGCCTAGTTTGTGTATTGAAGTTAAACGGAAGGGTTTGATTGAAGGAGTTGGTGAGCTGAATTTCTTGTGAATTGTTCACATTGGCGAGGTCGAAACGCAACAACATAGTGGTAACGGATACACTTGTTTGTGGTTGGCCAACAATGCTGATGATTGGTTGGGGGCAGTTTTGTGTAAAGTTATTGATGTTGGTAATAGGGGAGTCGTTGCCGCGCACTGGCGCTGGCTTGGATTCTCTTCCTTTGAAATGAAGCTGAAAAAACCCTGAAGTGTAGTGATACCAGTCATTTCTAAGGCGTGGGTCTGTTTGGTTGAGCCCGTCAAATGAATCGGCCATGGTAAATGTGGTTTTGTGCTCCACACCAATGCTAAAGCGGCCTTTGTGGTAAGCCAAACCAAAACCAAGACTCGGCATCCAGTTCACGGCCCAGTCGTTTCCTTGTAAGCCATCTAGTCTGGTTTCATAGATGTCGTCCATGAAGCCAATTAATTGTTGTTGGGCGGGCTGCGTGATGTCTAGGCTGCCGTAATCATAAGTGCCTAAGGTGTCAAGAGCATCGGCCCAGGTTTGTTGCCAAGTAAGGCCAACGCCTCCAAAAACATAAGGATCAAAACCGGTGCGCTCGCGCAAGCGACCTGCATGCAAAACGAGCTCTAAATTAAGCTCGCGAATATCTGAACGAAAATTGTGTACGTAAGTAGGATTGGTGTTGAAATAGGGGCTGAGTGCTGGATTGGCATTGATATCGAGTTGAGTAAAGGCATCTGTTTGGCCATACCATTGCCCCGACAAGAAACGACCGCGAATATCAAAAGATAAACCTCGACCGTAGTCGTAGTTATAAGAGCGACCTAGCGTAAGCCCCCAACCGTTATAGCGCTCGTAATCGAGGTCGGTACTGTGCCAAGTGCCTCCGTAATTGAGGCCCCAAAACCATTTGGATGAATTGTAATTGACGTGCTGCGCTGAAATATTTGTAAGTGTAAGCGCGAAGAGAAGAAGTGCGTAAAGTTTTCTCATATTTTTGATTTTGTTTGGCTTGCCTAAATTTTGTGCCAAAGTTCTTAAAAATTAGGATTTTAAGAAATAAATAACAGCCTCTTTTAAGGTTTTGGGTAGTAAGTATATGTTGTAAAGCGCAAAATACTCATTTGATCGCTTGTTACATCTTTCTTAATGAAGGATCCAAGAAATCCGGTTTTATAGTCATAAACAATTTGGTAATCGTGCATAAATGTGCCGTTTTCATATTTATGCATCTCAATGAGATTGCCCCATTGATCGTAGCGGTAGCGCCATTCTTCTTTGGCAACCTTTGTGCTGTCCATAAAAATGGCTTTAGTTGCTAATAAACCTGTTTGATTGTAAGTATATTGGGTAGTTTCACTTGTTTGAGAAATCCGATAATAGGCCGTTTTACTGCTTAAAAAATGCTGCGCATCAAAAGTGTTGCCAACCTCTAAGTAAGGTCTTTGGTAGTTGTTGAAGCGCGTGTAATCTGCCGCTTGATCTTTATGGTAGCGGAGTGTTTCGGTACGCATCTTTACCGAAGAGACTAACGTATCTTTTTTATGGTCATAAATGTCGCGGTATAGGGCCACGCTCACCAAGCGTTCGAGCGAATCGTAGGTATAGTGTTCAGAAAGCGCGCCACCATATGCCGAGAAGCGGTGCATGCTCAGTTGCCCATGTGGATTATAGGCATAATGATGAAAAATGCTGTCTTTGGCAGTGCCTTTGTGGAGCACTTCCATGCTTGCGATCAGCTGACCCACAGCGTTAAAGCGGTAGCGGAAGGTATCTGGGCTTGGTTTAAAAGCTTCATTCCCTTTTTTGTAGGTATAAAAACCATCGATTGTCTTGATGTGTTGCGCCGCAATGAGTTCCGCATTGAAAAAAGGAACTGCGCTAAAGGCTTCGCCGTCTTGATTCAGAATAAATTGCGCGTTTGGTGTTGCCGTCGTTAGGCACAACAAACAAAAGAAGATTATTTTACAACTCACGAAATCAGGTCTGAGAGCACGCGTTTCCAACTGGCTTTGTCGGCAATGACGTTTTCGAGTGCAGCGATCGCAATGCGCTCTTGGGTCATGGTGTCGCGGTCGCGGATGGTAACGGTGTTGTCTTCTAAAGTTTGGTGATCTACAGTAATTGAAAACGGCGTTCCGATGGCATCTTGGCGACGGTAGCGCTTGCCAATAGAATCTTTTTCGTCGTATTGTACGCTGTATTCTAGTTGTAATTGCGCCATGATTTCACGTGCTTTTTCTGGCAAGCCGTCTTTTTTGATCAAAGGCAAAATGGCTGCTTTGTATGGAGCAAGCACCGCTGGAATTTTGAGTACCACGCGCTCAGAACCATCTTCTAGAGTTTCTTCTTGATACGCTGCACTCAAGACCGCTAAGAACATGCGGTCAAGGCCCACAGAGGTTTCGACTACATAAGGAACATAGCTTTGATTCATTTCAGGGTCAAAAAACTGGAGTTTTTTACCAGAAAATTGTTCGTGTTGCTTGAGGTCGAAGTCGGTGCGGGAGTGAATGCCTTCGAGTTCTTTGAAGCCCATCGGGAAGTTGTATTCGATGTCGCAGGCGGCGTTGGCGTAATGGGCGAGTTTGAGGTGGTCGTGGAAACGGTAGCGTTCTGCGCCCAAGCCCAAATTTTGGTGCCATTTGGCGCGCATGTTTTTCCAGTAATCGTACCATTTCATTTCTTCGCCTGGGCGCACAAAAAATTGCATTTCCATTTGTTCAAACTCGCGCATGCGGAAGATAAACTGGCGTGCTACAATTTCGTTACGGAAGGCCTTGCCAATTTGGGCAATACCAAAGGGTATTTTCATGCGGCCAGATTTCTGGACATTCAAGAAGTTGACGAAGATACCTTGCGCGGTTTCTGGACGCAAATAAATGGTGCTGGCGTCTCCGGCTACTGAACCTAGTTCTGTAGAGAACATGAGGTTAAACTGGCGCACTTCGGTCCAGTTTTTAGAACCAGAAATAGGACAAACGATTTCGAGGTCGATGATGAGCTGGCGTACGCCTTCGAGGTCGTTTTGTTCGAGGGCGCTTTTCATGCGCTCTTCTATTTGTTCAATTTTCTCTTGGTTGCGCAACACATTAGGGTTGGTAGCTCTAAACTGTGCAGCATCAAAAGCATCGCCAAAGCGCTTGAGTCCTTTTTCGACTTCTTTTTCGATCTTTTGACGGATCTTTTCGATGTGGTCTTCTAATAGTACATCGGCGCGGTAGCGTTTTTTGGAGTCTTTGTTGTCAATTAAGGGGTCGTTGAAAGCATCGACGTGGCCCGAAGCTTTCCAGGTTGTTGGGTGCATGAAAATGGCGGAGTCTAGGCCCACGATGTTTTCATGTAACTGCACCATGGATTTCCACCAATAGGTTTTGATATTGTTTTTGAGTTCTGCACCCAACTGACCGTAGTCGTAGGTGGCGGCGAGCCCGTCGTAGATTTCTGATGACGGGAAAACAAATCCGTACTCTTTAGCGTGTGAAATGAGGTCTTTAAGGCGGTCTTTTTGTGCTTCCATAGTTGCAAAGATACGAAAAGCACTATTTTTACTCCATGATTTTTTACCTCGACCCTAAGCAATTTATCGATACAAGCGCAGCAATCGACCTTTCTTTGCCTTTGAGCGCTACACCCGAGAACCCAAGAGCGTGGTATGTAGACGCACCGCGCATGGAACCCGTTAGGGCAAATGGTTTTGTTGGGAGTGTGGCCGAGGGTGGTGCCGTCAATTTTCGGGATATTTACTTTAACCCGCACGGCCACGGAACGCATACCGAAGCGCACGGTCATATCAGTCAAGAAATCTATCCGGTTAACCGCGCCATTCAGCAGTATTTTTACCGCGCAACTCTTCTCAGCGTGACGCCACGCGTGCTCACAAACGGTGACCATGTCGTTTTTGCCGACCAACTTGAATCCTTATTGTCCAACAGTTATACGGAAGCGATCATCATACGAACGCTACCGAATCATTTAGAGAAAAAAAGCGCAAATTATTCAGGAACGAATCCAACCTATTTTGATGTAGGCGTAGTTGATTTATTAGATCAATTAGAGGTCAAGCATTTTTTGGTCGATACACCATCGGTCGATAGAGAAGAAGATGCTGGCGTATTGGCGTTTCACCATGCCTTTTGGAAAGTTCCGGAGGCGCCAATTGGCGACAGAACAATTACCGAATTGGTTTTTGTACCCAATGAGGTGCAAGACGGAACATATATTTTAGAATTGCAAGTAGCTAATTTCAGTAATGATGCAGCGCCTAGCCGACCATTGCTGTATGCTATAAATGAAAAAAAGGACTGAAGAATCAGCCCTTTTCCTAGTAGTAGACAAAACTGTCTGAGTGGTGCATTTTAGTAATAAGGACAGGAACTTCTGATGCACATTCCTTTCGGACGTTGACAAAAACTATTAAACTCTTATCAAACTAGAAAATGAAACTGCCTCTCCAAGCAGCTTGTCAACTGCTATGCAAAAGAAGTTACCTGTTTCTCTCCTTATTTCATATTAAACTTACAGCGAATTTAAATAGCCGTAAGTGTCAAATGAACATCTTGTCTGATTGGCTGAATATTGCCCTATTTTTTGTGAATATTGGAAAAACAGAAATGGCTTTACTCAAAAAATAAACGACCATTGATCCATTCGGGGTCGAGGGTGGCGTGATTGCGGCGGTAGAAATTGAGGGCGGTATGGTTCCAGTCTAAGACTTGCCAATCCATGCGCTTGACACCCATTTTTTTGGCTATGAGAACAATTTCGTCAAATAAAGCTTGCCCATATCCTTGTTTGCGTTCAGCCTCTTTTACATAAAAGTCTTCCAAATAAAGACAACGACCCTTCCAAGTTGAATAGGAAATATAGTAGAGCGCAAATCCAATAACTTCCTCTGAACTATTTGTAGCTACGATTGCCGAACAAATAGGGTCTTCAAAAAGATCGATTTCTAATTGCGCTGGTGTATTGACCACTTGTTCTGGCGCCCTTTCAAAAGAGGCCAATTCTTCAATTAAACCAAAGATGGCCGAAACGTCGTGTCTTGTGGCAGTGCGGATCATTATTTAAGACCGTTGAGGTCAAAACGAAGGGTAATCCCTGTTTTGAGGTTGCCAGTAGGGTAGCTCAAGGAAACTTTAGGTGTATTGATGAATTGCTCGTAGTAGAAAATAGCGCTGAGGTATTCATTGAGTTTGTAGTTGGCATCTAGCTTGAAGCTCACGGTGGTTTGGCCCGCGGTTGCCATGTTGGTGTTCTCTACAACTTTGCGAATAACTGTTGCGTTGTCGCGGAACGAGAAGTTCACATTGATCAGAAGGTCGCTTGCGTCTATACTGCGCACTAACTTGAGTTTCGGGATATTGACTACCGTGCCCACTACAATTTCCTGACCTAGTGTTTCTGTTACTTGGTTGTTATTGAGGGAGAGCGTTGCTTGGCGGTCTTTTTTGTACTCAAAATTGGTAGTGATGTTTTTACCCATGATGTTCCAGGTGGCCAACATACCAATGAGTGGTGAAAAGCGCTCGGTGATGGTGATGTTTTGAACTTGTATTGGGGCAATAAAGTTGTTGTTGAGGTCGAGTGCAGTTGGCGATCCGTTGGCGTCTAGGGTTGCATTGAGGTTGGTTTGCATGCCGTTGACAGACACAGACGAGGAATAGCCGTGGTTGAGCTTGAAGGATTTCACCACATCTTTGGCAAAAGCAAATTTGCTCAGGCCAGCGTAGTTGATGGTCCAGTTAGGCAATGGTAAATTGGAGCGCGGATTGATGGTTTTGTTGTCTATCGGCGAATTGGTATAGGCGGTCAAGAAGGAACCAATCACTACTTCTTGTTGTGTCGCTGAGTAACCTTCAAAATAGCCGTTTGGCAAAGAACTCGAGTTGGCGTTGTTTACGCCGATGAGTTGCGAAACTTGCTGGCTATTGGCGATCATTTGTTGGAAGATAGGCGAGCGGAAGGAGCTGTCCATTTTGGCGAAGGCCGTACCCCAAGAAATGGTGGTGTAGGTAAGCGTGCTGGTTTCAAAACGGCTTTGCGATTCAAATGCGGTCGTGCCAGGGTTCCAGCGGTAGAATTCGCCGGCTTGGGTGCTGTAGTTGCGCGAAGCATTGAGGTTGATATTGAGGTCTTTGAATGGTTCTAAAGTTGCTTTGAGTTGGAGATTGGCCGTGTGGTTGACCATAAACTGCTTGTTGATGTTTTCGTTCTGTACCAACCAGTTGTTGTCGCGGGCGAAATCGCCGACGTGGAAGCCTGTTTCTCGGCCAAAGACATCGTAACCTTGTTTGCCAAATACGAAAGGCGTGAGTCCAAAAGTACTGCCATTCATGCCAAGGACACTTGATTCTTGATTATAGCCCGGCAGCATGGTGCCATCGGAAAGTGTGTAAGTACCGGAAATGTTGCGCACGGTCATTACCAAACGGGCTAAAGTACCCAGAACAGGATTGATCGGCTCGCTTTCTTTGGCTTTAAGGGCTTCTTCGCGGAGTTGCTTGCGCTCAAATTTAGCCAATTGGCGGTCGTATTCTTTGCGCTCTTTATCGGTCATTTGTTCGAGTGGTTTTTTAGGCTTGAACTCTGGTTTTTTAGGAGGACCTCCTTTGCCAGGTTGTGCGCCGCCCGTTCCGGTTTTGGCAGAATTGGTCTTGGCGCCTTTACCGTCCGAGAGTACCCGTTTGAAATACGGTATTTGGTTGTAAAGTGTGACTAAATTACCCTGCGCTGTCATGTTTATAGAGCGCGTATTTTGAATGGTATTTCCAAACTCGGCTTGGCCAAGTGGAGCACGCTGCCAGTTGTAGGTGCCCGCGTATTTGACATTCGAAGACAACCAAGAAGTCACAGGCAATTTGTCAAAAGGAAGTGTATAGCTGATGGAATAGTTGTGGGTGTAGTCCATGGTGCGGCCAAATGTGTTGATTTGCGAACGGATGGAGTCCATGAATTCTTGGTAACCCTCAGGGTTGGTGCGGCGGTCTACGCCATTGTTGCCTTCTTCAAAAATAGAGCGGTTGTTGGCTGTAAAGGTTGTTTTGAGGGCTTTGGTGAGGTCGTAGCCAACTTGATAGTTGCGGTTCCAGTCAAAACGTTTGAGGTAAATAGGGTCGAAATCGTAATCGGGTACAATAATGTTGCGAACTTGTCTTTCGTTGTAAATTCGAGAGTAGTCGTTGGTAAATGCAATGTTTTTAGGCAAGTAGTACAAATTGAAATCTTTGAGCGGTTTGAGCCAAGGGTTCTTTTGTGCGGGTTGCCATTTTTTGAAGGGCTCCCATGGTTTGCCTGCAAAGGTGTAGTTGTAGTTGAGGGCGCCTGTCCAGGTGCGGGTCATGTCAGACTTGATGTTGAAGTCTCGTTTGATGTTCTCAGCGAAAGCATAAGTAGCGGACCAATTGGAGACGCTCCAGAATTGTGGCTTGGTACCAGCTTTTGCTTCTTTGCGCACGTTGGTGAAGTTGTAAGAGCGGCGCTCTGTGAAGTCCTGACCCAAGCGCATGCGTTCTTTGCGTGTCGCGATGTCGTAGTTAGAAAGTTTGATGTCTGGGTTGAACGGATCGTATTCTGGATTGATCAGGCCAATGGAGTAGCCGTAGTAGAATGGCAGCGATACGCGGGCTTGTTTGCCGAAGAACTGACCAAGTTGCATGGTGGTACTGATGTCGGCGCCCATGCGTTGGTTACGCTGGCGGTCTTGAACACGGCTGTCTACAGCGCCCCAGTTGATGCCTGAATAGTTGCCAGCAGCCTGCACCACAGCGAAGTCAGCTAATTGCACTTGCATTTGGCCAACGGCAGCAGAACCTCCATCGCTGACGAAATCTGTGAGACGCATTTCGTTGACCCATACATTGACGCATTCGGCATCGCCGTTGTCTGGCCCCCAGGTGTTGTCTGGGTCGGATTTAGATGGGTTGCGCACACCAACCATGATGGTTTTTACCCCTTGTAAATTCGGACTTCCTTTGACTTTGATGCGGTTATTCGGGTTGTTCGGATCTATTTTTTCGTATTCGACAATACTTGAAACGCCCGGCACACCTTGCTCTAGTTTGGTGTTGCGCTCCATTTTGAGGTCGAGGAGGCGGTCAAATTCGATTTCGATGTTGTTGGCAGCTGGCCAAATGAAGTCTGGATTGGTGACATTCCAATCGGTCACTTTCATCGGAAGCTCGTACTCGTAGTAGTTGTCGACGTAGTCGGTGCCGAGACGCACAAACAAAGTGAGTTCGTTGTCTTTGAGTTGGTTCTGAACAACAGACTCGGCGTGCACAAACATTTTTAATTTCTTGTAAGTACGAACGTCGAACTGCACATTGCGGTAAGCAGCACGGGCGTCGCCGTCCTGAAGGTTACACACTTCAAGGACCAAAGATTGCTCGTTCATTTGGCGCTGGTACACCTGTGATGGGTCGATTTCACGGTCAATGCCTGGAGGAACAACATAGTTGATCGGTTGGCGTTGTGCGTTTTCTTCGATGTTGAGCGCAGCAATATTGAAAGAGGTGAGGTTAGGGTCGGTCTGGATACTCAAGCCCGGCTGGGTGAGGTCTTGGAAATAACGACGCCATTCGCCGCGTACAAATTCGAGGCGCGCAAAACGCAATACGACTGGTTCGTCAAAACCTTTCATGTACATGCGCATGAAGCGAATGGAGCGGAAGTCTTGAATGCCATTGACGCGTTTCTCGAAATCGCGAATAGGAATTTTGAATTGGTACCAAGTTTCTGTTTTGGTGCCATTTTGATAAACTTGCTTATTGGTGATGAAATTGCTTCCTACATTTTGCATGTCGCCTGGGCGCATGCTGACGCGGTATTGGAAGTAGGCTTCCGACTCAGAAAGGTTGTTGTCCTGGTTGATATCTTCGATGTCTGGAAAGTTCGAAGCAATCGTAGGATAGCCTAAAGTGTTGGCGGTATCGGACATTTCGGTTGTAGGCGAATTGCCTTGCATGCCGTTGTATTGCTTGTATCGATCTAAAATGTTGAGCTGTGCGACATCGTAGTTGTCGTCGAGGTAGTAGTTGTAGTCGTCGGTAGATGGGTCGGCAATCATGCGGGCTTTGGCCGCCGCACTGAGTGTGTTGTTATTTTGTACCCAGCTTACAAAAGCAGCGTAACTCTGACTTTCGTCGCTGTTATCCCATCCGTCAAGACCTACATCTTGTTTGATTCTCGATGCAGGGTCATTGGCAAAAGCGTTCACAACTACTTGTTGGGTAGACACCCGAGACCAAAGGGTGGTGTCGATGTTGTCGAGTAAGACAGGATCGCTATTGGCTGGCAAGCCATGCTCGAAACTTTTGCGAGAATCTGGCAAGATGTCTTCAGAGATATTACCGAGATTGAAGTAGAGGTCGCCACCCGTCATTGGCGAGTTCGGATTTTGATTCTCGGCGTCTTGGTTGAATGGGTCTAGGACCCAAAATTGAATGAATTCAATGTTGGCAAGCTCGAAGTCGTTGGTGCTGAGGCCGCGCATGATGCCACCCCAACGCTCTTCAGGGTTGGTGAAGCGCCCGAGTGAATCGACGGTAGCGGTGGTGTCAAAATTGTACATACCGCGCTCAGATGGATAGTAGGCGAGGTCGAGTACATTGATATTTGAGATAGATCCGTACTGTAGCTGTAAGTTCGGGAAGATATCGGTCATTTGGATCAGGCGCATGCGGCTGTCAAAGAGCATGGATGGATCTTGCTTGATGTGCGCAGGCGTAAGCTGGTTACTTTGATAGAAAACGGGGTCAATGGTGTACCACGAAAGATTGGCGCGTTTGTAGCCGGCGCTGAGGTCTTTTTTAGCGGCTTCTGGGAAGAGGTCGGGTTGGCCTTGCGGAACTGATGCCAAACGCCATGCAGCAATACTTTTGAGGTCGATGGCGCTTTGGGAAGCTTCGAAGTCGTCGATGTAAGAAGTTCCTTCTTTGTTAATGGCGCGTGGCTGACCAGGTCTGAGCGTGGCTACTTCTCCGGACATAGAGAGCGTAGACATGGTGTTGGTAGAGATGACAGGAAGCATGTCTACTAACTTGGTGAGTAAAGGCACGTTGGTGCGGAAGGCGAAGTCGGCACCGAGTACGTTATTTTTGAAAGGTTCGCTGCCAAAATCGACTTTTTGGGTCACGGGGCGTTCCATCATGCGCAACCAAGTAGCACCTACTTTGAAGTTTTCGTTGATGCGGTATTGGTAGCGTCCACCGATCATGGAGCGCGCTTGAAAACCAAATACAGAATTCGACTCAATGGAGATTTTGATAGGGGTGTTGGACTCTAGAATACCGGTATTGAGGATTTTTACACGGCTAAACGCGTAGTCTACGGTGAAGTCAACGCCCTCCACCAAGCGCATACCGCCTGCCGTCACCACAACAGCTCCTTGCGGAATATTCATGACGTTCAATGGAATTTCTGACGAAATTGACGACTGAAACTCTCCTTTGAAAACAAAGCGGTTTTTACTCGGGATTTGTTGTGCCGCCGTTTTGGTGGAGTCGTAAAGTTCGGTGTAAGCTAATTGGTTGACGTAAATATTTGGTACGCCAGCAGCTGTAAGTTTTTCAGCGAGTGTTTTGCCAAAAGGCTCTACTGTCGTGAAGAAAATACGTCCGTTTTTGCGGTTAATGGTACCGCCGTTGTCGATTTTGTTCCCCACCACATTAAAAGGCGCAAAGTCAAAAACACCATCCGAGAAAGGTTGGTTGTTCTGATTGATTTTGTCCATTTCGAGGAGCGTGACAATTTGTTTTTTATCGATGCCGTCGAACGGTAAGAAAGGCTGTAAAACGGAAGTTTCGCGGTTGTTGTAGTAGATGTCTATTTTGAATCCGAGTTGGTCTACTTGGTAAGCGCCGATAGAGTAGACGTTTTTCATCATGAGGTCCCAGATTTTGTTGATCGGACTCGTGATGGTTGGTTTGATGAGCTTAAGAATCAGGGCCTCTTGACCGTTGGTGCCGTCTGTTGAGAATTCGCCAATTTGATAGGTTTGCCCGCGGTAGGTGTATTCGTAGGCCACGGCTAATACTTCGTCGTTGTTGAGGGCGGTGTTCAAAGACACATAGCCGAGTAGCGCATTGTAGGTGTACTCGTTTTCATTGAGTTTGCGCGCGTTTTCTACCTTTTCGTAATCGACAGCTTGGTTAAAAGGGCCAGGAGAATTGAGTTGTGCGCTCAGCGCCATAACGGCATTTGAAAACCCGCGCACTAAAGGCTGAGCTGCTGCCCAGTCGTAGAGGCCATTGGCTTGGTTGTCAGGGAGTTCTTGTGTAGAATAGTTGCCCGGATTGCCTTGGCAGTTGGCTTGTTTGGCCTCCCCTAAATCGGAGAATGCTACAATGTTTCGGGTGTTTTCGGTGATGCTGCTGCGGTTGGTGACCCATACTTCGATCCGCGTAATGTAGGTCGTGGAATTGACAACAGGCAAGGTTGCCATTGCGGTGTCGTAGTGTTGTTGGTGGTAGAGGTTGAGGAAGTAGTGGCGATTGGCTTCGTAGTTGTCGGCGGTGATTTCAAATTTTTGAACTTGAGCCTTGCCCGTCACGTTGATTTCGGTGCGCTTCCCTTTGGATTGGGCTACAATGAAATCGACGGTTGAGCGACCAAATTTAAGTTGTGTTTTGAAACCAAAAAGGGTTTGAGAGCTCGGGATGAGCGTCGTAGGGAGTTCCAGACTCACCTGACCCAAGGCAATTTTTTGAAGGATGTCGTCTTCTTGTCCGGTACGTTCGAGTTTAGAGATGTTTTCAAAATCGAAATTGGCGCGCGTGTTGTATTTCATGTTCACCTTCATGTTGGTTCCGATCTGGCCGGTGATGTCCATGTTGATGTTCTGATTGAAATCGAAGCGCGTAATGTTGCGCTGACGCATTGGTAAAATGGGGTTGTCTACGCGCGAATGGTTGGCACCGAGCGAGATTTCGAGGTTACCCCCTGGCGTAATGGTGATTTGATCGGATCCAAAAAAGCTCTCAAAAGCTTTGGAGCCAATCTTGATAGGAAGTTCAAATGTGCGGTTTTCGGCGCTTTCTTCGGCAACGATTTCTTTCCAGTCGAGGCTAAAGCTTTTTTTCTCTTCGTATTGGAGGTATTCCTCGAGGGTCATGGCTTGCGGAGACCTAAAATAGGTGTCTTTGCCCATGATGTCTTTAAAAACAAATGTTTTGGACTCGGGGTCGTAGACGATGGTTTGGTTGAGATTTGTAGGATCGCCGAGGTCAAAACTTTGGGGTAAATTTTGAAAGGGATTGAGTGGGTTAACGATAGGAAAAGGAAGTGTAGGCGTTTGCGCAATAGCTTCTTCCATGGTGAAAAGCGCCATCAAAAGTAGGATGCTAATTGCAAAGTATTTCTGCCAGTAGTTGTGTTGCACGGTTATAGTAGTCTTAGCGCTTCTTTGATCAGTTGTTCTACGGTTTGGGTTCCGGTATCGATTTTGTCCAATACTTTTTCTGCTGATTTTTTGTCAAAACCAAGCGAAACCAAAGCAATTAACGCATCAAATCGATTTCTATTGTTCGAAGAGAAAATATTCTCGGTTCCGAGCTCCATTTTGGAGACCTTCCCTTTGAGGTCGATGATGACGCGCTGGGCAGTTTTGGTGCCGATTCCTTTGATTTTTTGGATGCTCGCCACATCTTCAGAAAGAATGGCGTGCGCTATTTCGTCGGGTGTCATGGAAGAGAGCATGATGAGCGCCGTGTTGGGGCCAATGCCCGAAACACTGATGAGGTGCCCAAACATTTCGCGCTCTTCTTTGGTCGCAAAACCATACAGAATATGAGCGTCTTCTCGGACGATAAGCTTGGTGTGTAACACAATGGCATCGGACGCAGGCAATACAGAATAAGTATTCAGTGAAATTTTCACTTCGTAACCAACACCCGCGCACTCGATGAGGAGGTCGGTGGGGTTTTTTTCGATCAGGCGGCCATTGAGTCTAGAAATCATTTGTCTTGGCTTTGGGCGTCAATAACGGCAATTTTGATCATGCTGAGGATCTCGCGGACACTTGCTCCTAATTGCAATACGTGTAAAGATTTGCGCATCCCTAAGAGAATCGGGCCAATGGCGTCGAGTTCGTTGGTAGATTGCAAGAGTTTGTAGGCGATATTACCTGCAGAAAGATTCGGGAAAATGAGTGTATTGACCTCTTTGTTGGCCAAGAAAGAGAAAGGGAATTTCTCGTTCATGAGCTCGGGGTTGAGGGCAAAATTGGCTTGCATTTCGCCGTCGACAACCAAGTTAGGTTGCGTCTCATGAAGAATTTGCACGGCTTTAGCCATTTTTTCAGGGTCGTCTCCTGGCGATGAGCCAAAATTAGAGTAGCTCAAGAGGGCAATCCGGGGTTGTAGTTTCAAGCGACGGATGAATTTGGCTACGTTGACGGTGATTTCGGCGATTTGTTCTGCCGTTGGATTTAAATTGACGGTTGTATCGGCCAAGAAAAGCGGACCTTTTTTGGTATTGAGGATGTACATTCCGGCAATGGTATTGATGTCTTTTTGCAAACCGATGGTGCTGATGGCCGGCCTGAGCACAGAGCGGTAGCTGCGGGTGAGGCCAGTTACCATTGCTTCTGCTTCGCCCATATTGAGCATCATGGCGCCAAAATAATTGCGTTCGCGCATCAGTGAAATGGCTTCGTATTCGGTGATGCCTTTGCGCTTGCGCAATTCAAAGAATTCTTTGCCGTATTGAATGCGGCGCGCTTCTTCGTCATCGGATTTACAGTCGATGATTTGCACATCTGGAATTTCGATGCTGTACTCGTTCATGAGGTCGAGGATGCGTTGCTTTTTGCCGAGTAGAATCGGGAAAGCCACGCCTTCGTCGTAAGCTTGCTGGGCAGCTTTGAGTATTTTGATGTTGTCGCCCTCCGGGAAAACAACTGTTTTGGGGTTGCCTTGAGCCTTAGAGGTGATATTGCGCTGCAATTTGTTGTCAAGGCCGAGGCGGCTCTTGAGTTGGTTTTCGTATTCTTCCCAATCTTCAATGGGTTCTTGGGCAACGCCAGATTCCATGGCTGCGCGTGCTACGGCCGGAGCAACGTAGTAAATGAGGCGTGGATCGAGCGGTTTTGGGATGATTTGTTCGCGTCCAAAAGAAATGTTTTTGCCGCCGTAGGCTTCAATGACCTCTTCAGGAATGGTTTCTTTGGCGAGTGCAGCAATGGCATTTACCGCCGCAAGTTTCATTTCTTCGTTGATGGTAGTGGCGCGCACATCTAGCGATCCGCGGAAAATGTACGGGAAGCCCAGTACGTTGTTGACTTGGTTAGGATGGTCTGAGCGACCGGTGGCCATGATGATGTCTTTGCGTACAGACATCGCTTCTTTGTAAGCGATTTCGGGTTCGGGGTTGGCAAGTGCAAAAACGATAGGGTCTTTGGCCATAGCGGCAATCATGTCTTTGCTCACGAGCCCCGCTTTGGAGAGCCCTAAAAAGACGTCGGCGCCCTTAAAAGCTGCTTCAAAATCTATGTCTTTGGGATGCGTTGCAAAAGTTTGTTTCATGTCGTCGAGGTCGGTTCGACCAGCATGAATGAGCCCTTTTGAATCGTACATGAAGATGTTTTCGGGTTTTACACCCAAACGATGGTAAAGTTTGATGCAAGAAACCGCTGCAGCACCTGCGCCAGAAACAACAATTTTGATTTTGTCAATTTGTTTTTTGGCGAGTTCGAGTGCGTTTAACAGTGCGGCCGCACTAATGATAGCGGTGCCGTGTTGGTCGTCGTGCATGATCGGGATGTCGAGCTCTTCTTTGAGTCGGCGCTCGATTTCAAAGGCCTCAGGCGCTTTGATGTCCTCGAGGTTGATGCCGCCGAATGTAGGGGCAATTGCTTTGACGGTCTGAATAAAGAGTTCGGGGTCTTTGGCGTCTACTTCGATGTCAAAAACATCGATGTCGGCAAAAATTTTGAACAATAAGCCTTTGCCTTCCATGACTGGTTTGGAGGCTTCAGGGCCGATATCGCCAAGGCCAAGAACGGCTGTTCCGTTAGAAATGACGGCAACGAGATTGCGTTTGGCGGTGTATTTATAGACGTCGGCTTTGTTCTCGGCAATGCGCAAGCAAGGCTCTGCAACACCCGGTGAATAAGCCAAGGAGAGGTCGCGTTGGGAGGCGTAAGGCTTTGAAGGGATTACTTCGATTTTTCCTGGCCTGCCCGAGGAATGGTAATCTAGGGCGTCTTGCTTCCTGATTTTTGACATTGTATCTGCTTATTTTAGAACAGCAAATATACGAAAAGCAATTCAAAGCTCCGAAGCAAAAAAAGCGCCCCGAAGAGCGCTTTTTGTAACTTTTTGAGCAAGGCAGATTAAAGTCCGAGCAAGATTTGCATTGGATCTTTGGATCCGAAAATCATGCGCTCTGGATTTTCTAGCATTTCTTTGACTTTTACAAGGAAGCCAACAGATTCTTTTCCGTCGATAATGCGGTGGTCATAAGAAAGTGCAACATACATAATTGGGCGGATTTCCACTTTGCCGTTGATGGCCACTGGACGCTCAACCACGTTGTGCATTCCTAAAATAGCCGATTGCGGCGGATTGATAATAGGTGTAGAAAGCATGGAGCCAAAAACACCGCCATTGGTGATGGTAAAAGTACCACCGCTCATGTCTTCGGGTGTCATTTTGCCGTCGCGGGCTTTAATGGCCAAGCGTTTGATTTCGCGTTCGATGTCGGCTAAGCTCATTTGCTCTGCGTTGCGCACCACTGGCACCATCAGGCCTTTTGGCGAAGAAACGGCAATACCGATATCGGCGTAGTCGTGGAAGATCATTTCGTTGCCGTCAATTTGGGCGTTCACGGCAGGATACAATTTGAGTGCTTCGGTAACGGCTTTGGTGAAAAACGACATAAAGCCAAGATTCACTTCGTGGTGTTTGGCAAAGGCATCTTTGTATTTGGCGCGCACATCCATGATAGGTTTCATGTCTACCTCGTTGAAGGTAGTGAGCATGGCAGTTTCGTTTTTAACAGCCACCAAACGCTCGGCAATTTTGCGGCGCAACATCGACATTTTTTCACGGCTTTGCTCGCGCGTTCCGCCCCAACCTTGGGCCGCTTCGGTAGAGAAACCTGCCGACATGGCTGCTACTACATCTTGTTTGGTGATGCGGCCGTCTTTGCCGCTGGCTTTTACAAGCGCAGGATTGATGTTGTTTTCTTTAATGATTTTAGCTGCAGCTGGGGATGCTGCGCCCGCTGCGTAGCTTGCTGGCTTCACAGGGTCTGGATTGGGTGCTGGTGCCGCTGGCGCTTCTGGAGCAGGTGCTGCTGCAGGTGCTGCTGCAGGTGCTGCTGCTGGTGAGCCCGCAGGGCGGGCAGCACTGGTGTCGATGAGGCAAACAACCTGGCCAACTTTAACGACATCGCCTTCTGCGGCTTTGAGCGTAATGATGCCGCTTTCTTCAGCCGGCAATTCTAGCGTAGCTTTGTCTGAATCTACTTCAGCAATTGCTTGGTCTTTTTCTACGTAATCGCCGTCGGCAACGAGCCAAGTGGCAATTTCTACTTCTGAGATCGATTCTCCCGGACTCGGGACCTTCATTTCTAATAGTGACATACGGTTCTATTTTAAGCTTACTTTGCGTAGGCAAAGAGGTCGGTGAACAATTTTTTAAGACGAATTTCGTGTAATTTTTTGGATCCTTCGGCACTAGCAGCGCTGGCCGGACGGCAAATGCCCACAAGTGGCAGATGGCGCATATTCATGGCCATGTGCATCCAAGCGCCCATGTTGGCAGGTTCTTCTTGGGCCCACAAGATGTTTTTGGCTTTGTATTTCGCTAAAATGGCATCGATTTGTGCGGCTGGCAGCGGGTAGAGTTGTTCTACGCGCACAAAAGCCATGTTTTTGACGCCGAGTTCGGCTGCTTTTACTTTCATTTCGTAGTAAAACTTACCGCTACACAATACAACCGTATCGATGTTTTTAGCAACAGCTGTTGGGTCGTCTAGTACTTCTTGGAAGCTGCCTTTGGCCATTTCGTCTAGGCTAGAGGTGGCATCTGGGTAGCGCAAAAGCATTTTTGGAGAGAACACCACGAGTGGTTTGCGGAAATCGCGCTTGATTTGGCGGCGCAATAAATGGAAGTGATTGGCAGGTGTGGACGTATTGACAATTTGCATGTTGAGGTCTGCACATTGCTGTAAAAAGCGCTCCATGCGGCCGCTCGAGTGCTCGGCACCCTGACCTTCATAGCCGTGTGGCAACAACATGACCAAACCACTTTGGGTAGCCCATTTGTCTTCGCCGGCAGAAATGAATTGGTCAACCATAATTTGAGCGCCATTAAAGAAATCGCCGAATTGTGCTTCCCAAATGGTCAGGCCCGACGGATTCGCTAAGGAGTAGCCATATTCGAAACCAAGTACACCGTATTCCGATAAATGCGAGTTGTAAATGGTGAAAGGCGCTTGCTTTTCCTGAAGCGCGTTGAGCGTGAGTACTTCTTCCTCGGTGTCTTCGGTCTTGACTACTGCGTGGCGGTGCGAGAACGTGCCGCGCTCGACGTCTTGCCCAGAGATGCGCACGGCGTGCCCTTCGGCTAAGAGGGTGGCGTAGGCCAACATTTCGGCCGAACCCCAATCTAACTTATCGTTTTCGATAGCAGCTAGACGATCTTCGAAGATTTTAGCGATTTTTCTAAAGTATTTTTTGCCTTCAGGAAGGGTGGCTAGTTTGCGGCCAAGTGTTAAAAGTTCTTTTTTGGCAATGCCTGTGGTAGGCGACTTTTCGAAGTCTTGTGCGGTGCCGTGGCGGTAGTCTTTCCAAGTGAGGCTTAAGAAATCGTACACCAAAGCTTTGTCGCGGCTTCTGGATTGCTCGTATTCGTCTTCCAAGAATTGCTGATAAACTTGCTCAATTTGTTTGGCTTCTTCGGCAGAAAGCAGGGCTTCGCGTTGCAATTGTTCCAAATAGATTTCTCTTGGGTTTGGATGCTTAGCGATGATGTTGTAGAGCTTAGGCTGCGTGAATTTTGGTTCGTCGCCTTCGTTGTGGCCGTATTTGCGGTAGCACAGGAGGTCGATGAAGATGTCGCGGTGAAAAGCCTGGCGGTATTCCATAGCAATTTCAATGGTGGTTACCACTGCCTCGATGTCGTCTCCGTTGACATGGAAAACCGGACAAAGTGTTGTTTTGGCAACGTCTGTACAATAGGTAGAGGTACGGCCGTCGAGGTAGTTGGTGGTAAAGCCAACTTGGTTGTTGACGACAATATGAATGGTTCCGCCGGTTCTGTAGCCGTCTAGGCCTGCCATCTGAATGGTTTCATAGACAATTCCTTGACCCGCAACTGCTGCGTCGCCGTGAATGAGCACCGGGCAAACTTTGTCTTCGGTGTTGTAAACGTGGTCAATTTTGGCACGGGCAATGCCTTCTACAACTGTGTTGACAGCCTCGAGGTGGGAAGGGTTTGGCGCTAAAGTAAGGCCAATTTGCTGCCCGTTCTCTAAGGAAATATGAGAGGTAAACCCTTGGTGGTACTTGACGTCGCCGTCAAAAGTAGTTTCGTAATCAAATTCTTTGCCTTCAAATTCTCTGAAGATATCGCGCGGGCGTTTTTCGAAGATATTGGCGAGTGTGTTCAAGCGGCCGCGGTGTGCCATACCCATCACGAAGTATTCTACGCCTAAAGCTGCGCCTTTGTGAACTAAAGTATCGAGTGCAGGAATAAGTCCTTCGCCTCCTTCGATAGAAAAGCGCTTTTGTCCTACGAATTTCTTACCTAAGAAAGCCTCAAAGCCCGTTGCTTGGTTGAGTTTCTCGTAGATTTTTTTCTTGCGTTTTGGATCAAACACAGGACGGTTGCTGAGTTCTATTTTGTTGCGAAACCAATCGATGCGTTCTGGATCGCGCATGTACATGTACTCAATGCCGATAGATTGGCAGTAAGTGAGTTCGAGGTGTGCAATGATGTCGGAAAGTTTAGCTGCACCGATACCAATTTGTTCGCCCGCCTGAAAAACTTCATTGAGGTCTTGGTCTGTCAAACCAAAATGTGTGATATCTAATGTAGGGGTGTGCTTGCGGCGCTCTCTAACCGGATTGGTTTTCGTAAAGAGGTGTCCGCGTGTGCGGTAGCCATTGATAAGGTTAATGACTTTGAATTCTTTGACGAAGTTTTCAGGAATACTGCCGCCTGGCTCATAGCTGGTTTGGGCAAATTCGAAGCCTTCAAAAAATTTAGCCCAGCTGTGGTCTACACTTGTGGGGTCTTGACGGTATTGTTGGTAGAGGTGTTCAATGGCATTCACATCTGCGTTGCCAACGTAAGAAACTTTATCCATGGTAGCTTTTAAATACAAGGCAAATTTACACAGACTTTAGGCTGAATGTTAGGTTTTGATGACGTCAGTATGAAGTCAAATTAAAGGCGCAGAACAAAGCCCATATTTGGATGTTTGACGTGTATGCCTACACCTATTTGCTTGGTCTTTCCGCAGCAGCTTTTCGAGCAGCATCCTGCGTTAGCAGCGGTTTCCACCTTTTGGTTGCTCGAGGACGACTTGTTCTTTCTGCAACTCCCTTTTCACCGCAAAAAGCTCGCGTTTCATCGGGCTTCAATGAGTTACTACGCAGAAAATATGCGGAGTAACGGAAAGGATGTGCAATATTTCAAACACAATGAAGCGCAATTGAGCGCTATTTTTGAAAAACTAAAGCAATGTGCAAGCCAAGTTCATGTCGTTGACCCCACAGACTACCTTTTAGAGAAAAGAATTCGGCGCTTTGCCCAGCAATATGGGCTCGAACTCATTTGGCATGCCAATCCCTCCTTTCTCAATTCAAGAAGCGACAACGATTTGCTTCTTGGCAAACAAACACAGCGCTTCTTTTTGGCCGATTTCTACAAAAAGCAACGCTTGCGTTTGGGAATTTTATTGGAACCCGATGGTCAGCCTACGGGTGGGCGTTGGAGTTTTGATGCCGATAACAGAAAAGCTTTGCCCAAAGGACTTTGTTTACCTGAATTTCCAAACTACCGAAGCGAAGGGCCCAAAAATGCTGAACTAGACATCAAAGCCGAATTCCCGCAGCATCCTGGCGACCCCGACCTCTCTTTTTATCCAGTGACACATGAAGAGGCCAAAGCTGCACTGCACTTTTTTATTCAAGATAACTTGAGTCTGTTCGGGCCTTATCAAGATGCATTTAGCACCGCCGCGCCTTATGTTTTCCATTCCAATCTTTCTACTGCGCTGAATGCGGGCTTATTGACGCCAAGGCAAGTCATCGATGAAGTCTTGAAGCATTATCAGCAAGGAAAAGTCGCTATAGAAAGTGCAGAAGGCTTTTTAAGACAAGTGATTGGTTGGCGCGAGTTTGTGCGTGCCATATACGAGCGCGTTGGCGTGCAACAACGCAATACCAATGCGCTGCAACACCAACGGAAACTCGATTGGCAAGAACTCGGCAACTTAGCATTTCTACAGCACACCTCACAAAAGATAGAGCAACACGCCTATGCGCATCATATTGAGCGCCTCATGCTTTTAGGGAACTTCTTTTTCTTGTCCGAAATTCATCCTGACGAAGTGTATCGCTTTTTCATGAGCAACTTCATGGATGCCTATGACTGGGTCATGGTACCTAATGTCTACGGCATGAGTCAATATGCCGATGGCGGCTTAATGACCACCAAACCTTATTTTTCGGGTTCAAACTACCTTAAAAAACAAGGTTTCAAGATAGATACCGATGGCGCCGCCTTATTCGACGCGTTGTTTTGGAATTTTGTCGACAAACACCAGGAAAGCTTGCGCAAAAACATGCGCACTGCACAAATGGTGGCCAATTGGAACCGGATGTTGCCACCAAAAAAAACGGCCCATTTAGAACGGGCCGCTTTGTATTTTCAAAAAGGAATGGACTCCTTATAGTTTGATCACGCGTTGCGTGTATTTGTATCCGTTTTGAACAATTCTCACTTGATACATGCCTGCTTTTAAGCCTGCAATTTGGAAGCTATTGATGCCATCTTGAATTTTATTCAATTCTTGAATTTGCTTGCCGTTGATATCGAGAATAGCAATGCTGCTGACGTTTTCGAGGTCTTTTAAATCGACGTACAACACTTCATTGGCGGGGTTCGGATACACCTGAACCTGAGCTAACGGGTTGTCGTTGAGGCCAGCGCCAGATGTAATGTTGATGCTGTAGTCTTCGGTTTCACCATAAGAAGCCGGGCCACAAGGATTAATGGCGCCATCTGGTAGGTAAGAAATGCGAACGCGCATGCGCACGGTACCGGTATAAGAAGCCAAAGGAATGGTTACATTAAAGGTGTTGGTCCAGCCGGCAGCAACCAAAACGTAAGCTACTTGCTCGCCTGCGTCGTTGAAATCGAAATCGTTATTGAAGTCGATCCAGGCCGCGATTTCGTCGTTGGTGTAGGCCGACGCTTGCGTGTTGTTGACAATTGCAGGTGTAATGGTGAGGGTGTAGGCTGTTCCTTGCGCTACTGAGGTGCTTGTTCCGGTGAAGTCAGTGTAGCCGTTGTTGCCGCAAGCAGAAGTATTGTTAATGGTATTGAAGCTAACGGTGTTGATGTATTCATCGCACACAGCGCTTGCCGTACATGGGCCAGTAACTTGTGCTACCACAATGTAGTTGTTTTTGGTTTCTACATCCGACCCTTGCGCATTTGTTGCGGTCAGGCTGATCGTATATTGTCCAACAGTATTGAAAGTAATTTGCGGATTTTGAGTAGTTGCAGAAGAACCACCAGCGTAACTCCAACCTGTTGTTGGGGTCACTGACCACGCCCAAGACGTTGGCAAGCCTGTCGATAAATCTGTGAAACTCACGGTTGTGCCCGGTGTAATGGATGTTGCACTCGCCGTAAAGTTAGCTGTAGGCGCCACAGGAGTAGTGGGCGTACATGGGTCGGCAGAACCGCCAAAAATCAATACATTGAGGTTCGCAGGATCTAGCCAAGGCTTTAATTGCTCAACGGTTGTTGTGCCGTTGTTGGTCCAGTGGAAAGCCATTTTGCCGTACTGATCTGGTGCGTTCAAGGCCGTACAATAAGAGCTTCCGCCAGTGAGGGTGCCGATGATGTTTCCACTAGCAGCGTCAAATAATGGTGAGCCAGACGAGCCACCTTCGGTGACGCCGTGTCCGTTGGCATTGGCCGTCCAGGTGACACGCCAGTGTGAGCCCGTTGCGGAGCCCCATTGGGTAGAAACCGTATTGCCATTGAAAGTGGAGATTTTTTTGATATCTCCGGCAGGGTGGTGGATACTTGCTCCGCCAGTGGTAGGAGTTGGGCTCGCGTTCCAGCCGTTCCAATAGGCATTGAAATTCGCCGACTTCAGGTTGTTGATGACTGTATTTTCGTTGTTGGCGTTGCCTAGTTTGACGAGCAAGAAGTCAGAGCCAGAGTTGCCTCCGCCATCGGCTGAATCGGCGATGCGCAAACAGCCGGTCACGAAGTTGCTCGCGAGGGTGCCAACTGTAGTTGGGTTGGTACAAGCTGTTGCTTCATAACGAAAATAGAATTTCCATTGGTTCATGTTGGCAGTTGTAGAAGCCACACCACAATGTAAGGCTGTCAAGAAATAAGGTTTGCAATCTTGGGCTGTGTTGTTGATCAGCGAGCCTGAACACCAGCCGGCTTGGTTGCCTTCAACCACATAAATACGGGCTACACCGCGCTTTTCATCTTGCCATGTGTCGCCAACCGGAGAACAGTTGACATTCACCTCGCAAGGGTCAGATTCATTGATTTTTTCTTCCGACTCAAAGCCAGTAGAACGGTAGTTGTACATAATGCGATCGATGTAGATCTCGGATGGAGTTGTATAAGCTGGCTCGGTAAGCGTGAGTAAGTGTGTTGATCCTCCACAAAGTGCCGCATTTTGCATTTGGTGTGCTTCGACGTCATTGCTAGTAAGGCGAGGATGCACATCTTGACCACTGAGATGCTGAATGCGCAAAGTGCTGCCACCGTACAAAACGAACTTCTCAAATAGGTAACTAATGGCCTCTGCACCTGGTGCTGAAATCACAATTTGCCAAGTGCGGCTTCCGTCTGGCTGAGTTGTCCAGAATCCGGAATTTTGGGTGGTTAAATGGGTAGGAATAGCGACCCCAATTCTGTAAAGTACGCCTTGTTTGTCGCGGATTTCATCTTCAGCGGCTAATGCAGTGAGGTCTGGTGTTTGCAAAGACATGGTTGGAATGTCTTTACTGAGCTCGAGTTTAGAAGTATGGGCAAGTGTTTGTTGTGCCCATACGCTCATCTGAAGGCCTAAAAAGAGAAGCCCAAAGCGTAGAATTTTGTTCATAGTTTGCTGAGTTTATAGTAATTTCATCAAAAATAATACATTTCTAGGTAAAATTCATGCACAGAATCTGTTTAGTTGAAGACGAGCAAAGCCTCCGCGACATGATCGCTCTCAATCTAGATTTAGAGGGCTACTCCGTTGACTCTTACGCCGATGGCGCAGCTGCTCATCATGTCTTTAGCGGCACATTTCATTTTGATTTGATCATCCTAGACGTCATGCTACCGAACGTTTCTGGTTTTGACCTCTGTAAAGAAATCCGCAAGCATTCTTCGGTTCCAGTTCTTTTTTTATCGGCTAAGGGCACGACCGCCGATCGGGTTGCAGGCTTGAAGCTCGGCGCCAACGATTATTTGGTCAAGCCATTTGACCTAGAAGAACTCCTATTGAAAGTCCAAATCTTGATCAACGGATCATTCCAAAATGAGCAGTCCAGTACGTATATGCTAGGTGATCTATTGGTGAATTTCACCACTTTCGAAGTAAGAAATTCGCAGGGGAATTTGCTGCACACTTTTACCAAAAGAGAGGTGCAATTGCTAGAGCTATTTATCGAAAAAGAAGGGAAGGTTGTTTCGCGCAATGAAATCCTCGACCGACTATGGGGCTCAGAACAAATTCCTACTTCGCGCACCATCGATAATTATATCTTAGCCTTCAGAAAATTATTCGAACCCGACCCAAAAAATCTGCAGCATTTCTATTCGATCAGAGGTGTGGGATATAAGTTTGTAAAATAATTTTTGTTTCAAAACAATTTATACTTACTTTTGACGTTACTAACGCAAAACGTTTGCATGATTCAAACTTTTGCTAACAACGAGACTGTAAAAATTTGGGAGGGAAAAGTTTCGAAAAAATTACCTCGTGAAATTCAAGATATTGCAAGGAGAAAGATGAGGATGATCAATGCCGCCTTTGATATCGGAGACCTTCGAATCCCACCTTCAAATCATCTTGAGAAATTAAAAGGTAATTTAAAAAATTATTATTCAATAAGAATTAATAATCAATGGCGCATTATTTTTAGATGGCAGCAGCGCTCAGCATTTGATGTTCAAATTATTGATTATCATTAAAATGTAGCTTATGGAAACATTAAAAAACATACATCCTGGTGAGATTTTACTCGAAGAATTTATGCTGCCAAATCAAGTAAGCGCATATCGTCTCGCTAAAGAAATTTATATTCCTCAAACTAGGATTTCAGAAATCACAAAAGGTAGAAGAAGAATTACCGCTGATACAGCAATTCGTCTTGCAAAATATTTTGGTACTTCAGCTAAGTTTTGGCTAAGCTTACAAGATGATTATGATTTAGAGGAAGAGCGAAAACTTCTTGAGTCAAAACTACTGGCAATTAAGCCATTCAATTCTCACGCGGCCTGAGATTTTTCTTTGAAGAGCACCATAAAAAGAATGGCTACAACCAATGAATAGCCCGCAAAGAACAACCAAGTACCCTGCCAGTTAGTTCCGCCATCTGGCAATATAAAATACGCGCCAATCAGCGCACTACTCGCTACCGTACCGATATACGCGCCAATGCCGTTGGTCATCATGATAAACAAGCCCTGCGCACTCGAGCGAATGCTGCTTTCTGTGTTGTTCTCGACGAACATCGAGCCCGAAATCAGGAAAAAATCAAAAGCCATTCCGTACACAATACAACTCATGACAATCAAGAACACGCCGAAATCTGAGCCCCCGTAGGCAAAAAATCCGTAGCGCAATACCCACGCAATAAGCGCAAAAAGCATGACGTTTTTGATGCCAAAGCGTTTCAAGAAAAAAGGAATAGTCAGGATGAATATGGTTTCAGAGACCTGCGATATGGAGTAGATAATAGTGGAATACCTCTCAACAAGTGACCCTTTTGTGAAGCTACTTAGGTAAGCATCTCCGTACATATTGGAAAGCTGTAATGCGGCACCAAGTAGGATCGAAAAAATGAAAAACAAGGCCATGCGGTAGTCCGCAAAAAGCTTAAACGCATCTAGACCTAGTTGTGATGCTAGTGATTTTTTCTCAGTTGTTTTGCCTTGCGGCAAACAAGCGGGCAGTGTAAAAGCGTAGATACCAAGCAACAACGCGCCTGCTCCGGCAATATAAAACTGATCGGCATTGGCCTTGCTTCCGCTCAGGTTGGTGAGCCACATAGCGGCAATAAAACCAATGGTGCCCCACACGCGGATCTTAGGAAAGTCGGTTTGAACTTCAAAATTGTTCATTTTCAGGATGCGGTAAGATACAGAATTGGAAAGCGAAATGGTGGGCATATAGGCAAGCATTCCTCCAAAGACTATCCAGTAAAGGAGTTCGTATTCCTGCATTTGCTGTAAGGCGGGGAAACTTGCTTGTAGAGTAGACAAATTGGGAATGAGCAACATGAACCCCGCATAAGTCAGGTGTAAGATGCCGTAAAGTCTTTCTGCGCGCAGCCATTTGTCGGCGATGATGCCAATAATGGAGGGCATGAGGATGGAAGAAAGTGCTAAAGTAGAAAAGATGGCGCCAAATTGCGGAAAACTCCAGCCCTTTCCTTCGGTGCAGTAGGTGCCGATAGTGGTGAGCCAGGCTCCCCAAACAAAAAATTGTAAAAAGCTGAGTAGGGTAAGTCTAGTTTTGATGGCGGCGGTTAAGTTCATCGCGAATTTTTGAGGCTAGTTCGTAATCTTCGTTATCGAGGGCCTCAGTCAGTTGGGTTTCTAGCTCTTCTGTGGCGTAGATATCCCATTCGTTTGGTGCCTGCTCGTCATGGCCAAAGATATCATTTTCATCGTCAAAATCATACGACTCGTTCATTTCGTTGGCCGAAAAGCCACTGACTTCGTCAAGAATGCTGCTGAGTGTGTATATTTTGGCATTGAAACGAACGCCAATTGCAATGGCGTCAGAGGTGCGAGAATCTATTTCGGTGATGACGCCGTCTTTGATGCAGATGAGTTTGGAAAAGAAGACGCCATCTTTGAACTTGTAAATGAGGATTTCTTTGATTTCGACGCCAAATGCCAAGCTAAAAGAGCGGAAGAGGTCGTGGGTGAGAGGCCTAGAAGGCTTCATTTTTTCGAGCTCCACGGCAATAGCCTGTGCTTCGTAGCCACCGATAACGATAGGAAGTTTGCGCTGGCCGTCGATTTCTTTAAGGGCAAGCACATAAGAGCCAGATTGAATATGGCTGGGTTCTATACCCGTAATTTCGAGGCGTGTCTTCTGCATTCGGGTGGCTTATAGGTAAATCAAGGGTTAATGTTGCGCAGCCTTGAAGCGCTTAACGGCTTCTGTAAAGCGCGGCAATACTTCAAATGCATCGCCAACAATACCGTAGTCTGCAGCTTTAAAGAAAGGCGCTTCAGCATCGGTGTTGATGACTACAATTACTTTAGAACCGTTGACACCTGCGAGGTGTTGGATGGCTCCGGAGATACCTGCTGCAATGTAAAGATTTGGGCGGATAGCTACACCTGTTTGCCCTACGTGTTCGTGGTGAGGGCGCCATCCGATGTCGGCAACGGGGCGCGAACAAGCGGTGGCTGCGCCAAGGGCAGTGGCTAATTCTTCGACCATTCCCCAGTTTTCTGGTCCTTTGAGCCCGCGGCCCGCAGAAACAACGAGTTCGGCCTCAGGGAGCGGAATGGCACCTTCTGGCTTTTTGGTGGCTTTGACAGTAATGGCGCTGCTGCCTGCTTGGCTGTCAAAAGCCTCGACACCGCAATTGGAACCAGTTTGTTCTGGCTGAATGCTGTTAGGCAAAAGCGAAATGATGCGCACGCTGCTGTTGACGCTCACATATCCGAATGCTTTGCCAGAAAATACATTGACTTTAATGCTGCCATTGGCCTCTGGAAGCGCAACTGCACCTGCCACAAGACCCGCTTTAAGGCGAACAGAAAGGCGTGGCGCAACGGCTTTGCCGATGAGGTCATGAGAGAAAATAATGGTGCTCGCGCCTACTTTTTGAGCAGCGGCAGCCACCATTTTAACGAGTTGGCTTGGATCTTGTCCGTCTACGGAGCTGTCTTGAAGAACGGTAGAGGCACCATAAGCACCAAGGCTAGCGAGTTGGTCTGCGCTTGCCGTTCCGTTGGTGATAACGGCAACGTCGGCGCCTAATTTTTTAGCGTAAGTGACGGTCTCCAAAGCTGCTTTGGACAAACCATTTGCTGAATTGATGTATACGAGATTCATGGGTGTAAAGCTTAAATGACTTTGGCTTCGTTGTGTAAAAGCGCAACGAGTTCGTCGAGGTTGTTTGGATCGATGAGTTTAACTGAAGACTTAGCTGCAGGCATGCTGTAGCTGCTGTAGGTGGTAAGTGCTTCTAGTGCTGCAGGCGCCACTACATTGAGTGGTTTGGTGCGTGCAGCCATAATGCCGCGCATGTTTGGGATGCGTTGCTCAGCCATTCCTTTGGCACAGCTAATGACCGCCGGTGCTTGAACCTCTACTTCTTGCACGCCACCAACGATTTCGCGCTCGCAGCTGATGCTGCTACCGTTGGCGTCTAGTTTGGTGGCGATCGAAACATAGGGTAGGTCTAGGGCTTCGGCAATCATGCCAGCTACCTGCGAACCGTTGTAGTCGATGGTTTCTTTACCGGTTAAGATGAGGTCAAAACCCTTGCCTTTGGCGTACTCGGCAATTTGCATGGCCGTAAAGTAGGCGTCGGTGGCAGGAGCGTCGATGCGCACGGCGTCGTCGGCTCCGATAGCGAGTGCTTTGCGGATAACGGCGTCGTCGGAGGCAGTGCCAACGGTAATGATGGTCACGTTGCCGCCTTGTGCTTCTTTGAGCTCGAGGGCACGAACCAATGCGTACCATTCGTCGTAGGGGTTGACAATATATTGAACGCCGTTTTCGTCAAATTGGGTATCGCCGTTGGTGAAAGCAATTTTGGACGTGGTGTCTGGCGCTTTGGATATACAAACAAGGATGTTCATGTGTGTTGATTTAATGCGGAGCAAAGTTAAGTAAAATTGCAAAAAGCAATGCTGAAAAGAAAGTCAATAACGCGACTTTTTTAAGTTCCGGATCGAGGGCAGCTGGGGTTTGGTTGTCAAGGACCCTTTTGAGGTGCAAAACAAAGCCAATTGAAGGCAACAACGCACCAAAAAGCCAGTAGTTGTAGGTGTTAAATGCAAGGAGATAAACAGTAAAAAACCAAGTCGCCAAACCAGAACTCACAAGGAAAACGTGGTAGAGCTTAGCGCGCTCAAAACCCAATTGAACCACCATGGTGCGCTTTTGCATTTTGGCGTCGTTGCGGATGTCCCTTAAATTATTAAGGTTCAGAACAGCCGTACTCCAGGCACCCATGCTGATGGCCGGGAACAACACCAACCACTCGAATCCTTCGCCGTACAGGCCAAAAACGCCAATGACGCTCACTAGTCCAAAGAATATAAAGACCATGATGTCGCCCAAACCACGGTAGCCATAGGCGTTTTTCCCGACGGTGTAGGTGATGGCAGCTGCAATGCAAGCACCTGCAAGAATTACGTACGTATAAATTGCAGTTTGACTCAGATTGGCAATGCTGGTTCGGATCAAAAGGAGGGCACTCACCAGAGAAATCAAGCCTACAACCCACATTCCTCTTTTCATTTGCACGGCTGTCAACTGTCCACTTTGAATGGCGCGCGCAGGTCCAACCCGCTCCGCGTTGTCGGTTCCTTTTTGGCTGTCGCCGAGGTCGTTTGCAAAGTTGGAAAGCACCTGAAAACCAATAGTGGTGAGGAGCGCCAGGCCAAAAATGAGCCCGTCAAAAACGTCGAGCAGCGCCGCAAGGCCCGTACCAACAATAATTCCTGAGAGTGAAAGCGGCAGCGTTCTGAGGCGCGCCGCGTGTAGCCAAGCTTTGATCATCTTTTAAAAATTGGTACCGTACTGCACGGCTCGCCGTACATAATAGTTTTGACATGTGGTTGCAGGAAGCGCACTAAATACGACATCGCAAAAGCAGGGTCTTGGATATCGGCGCAGCCTTTAATAATAACGCGCTGATCTTCTAACGCAGCAACATCAATACCGCAAATTTCTTCTGAAATCAAGGCTTTGGCCAGCTCTAATTCAGAACCCACTTGGCTGTACACATTTTCTTTTTGCAAGGCGGAACTCACGAGCATAAACGCCCAAGTTGGGATAATCGCATCGGTACTGCAATGGATAAAGACCGCTTTTCCGGCATATTGCGCCCAATTGTGGTTCTTGATCCAGTCGCGGAAGTCCTTTTCTTTCAAAACAAACCCTTGCCAAAGTTGCTCGGAGAGGTCGAGGCCAACGAGTGACAACTTCGGTTTGTAGGTAGCGAGGTCGAGTTGTACCAAGCCGCTTTCCTTGACTTTATTTCTGATTTCTTCCACGGCTTAAAATTAGTCGTTCTTTTTGTAATCGTAAACAACAATTGTGGGGGCTTGTTCGCTTTGTTGCGCTGCTTGGGCTGCGTTTGCTGCTGCTTCAGCCGCTCTTTGCGCTGCTTCGGCTTCGATGGCACGCTGGAGGTCGCCTTCGAAGTCGGGTGGTTCTATGCCGAGTTCTTTCTCGATTTCATATTGGTATTTAGGACGTTGAGGTCCCTTTTTTCGGTAGACAAATGCTAAAATGACCCCAACGACAAGCCCAGAAAGATGCCCTTGCCACGACACCCGCGGTTGGGTTGGGAAAATACCCCATATCATGGATCCGTATAGGAAAACAATGAATAGGGAGAGCGCTTGCAGCGGTAAATACTTGCGCAACACTCCAGAAGTGAAAAGAAAACCAGTGAGCGCATAAATGACGCCACTCATGCCAATGTGTATAGCGCCGTTGCTGCCGCCGATGAACCACAAGAGGGCACCGGTAAAGAGCCACGACATCACAAATACGCGCCACGCAATTTCTTTATAGGACTGAAAAAGCAACGTGAGCAACAAAAATGTCGGGAGGCTATTATTGAGGATGTGTTTGATATCGTTGTGGGCGTGTATCCAGGGCATCAGGACAATACCGCGCAGCCCTTTGATGTACTGTGCTTGCAAACCGTAGCGCTGAAAATCGATCGGAAAAAGGAAGTCGGCCCAATAGACCAACCACATGATGATCAGTACCAATAGCGCCGGCAACATGGCTGGTTTGAGGCTATATTCAAAATTGGACTCAGGTCTCATGAATCCAATAAGTCAAGTTTTGTGCCACGCGCTTTTTGCTGACAGAGTGGCATGAAGGATCCAAAAGAAATTCAGTAAATACCCCGAATCAATTAAAAGATTTGGAGGTCTTTTTTACCAAAAGCTTATAAAATGGCGTTTAAACTTTGAAAAAGTAAATGCTCCCATTGTGGGAACAAAAAATATAACTTAATTTTGTTTGTATTGAAAAATATCATCGCGCTCAGTGCCTTAGTTAGGCATTGGGAAAAACCAGGCCGTTCAGATTCCGAGCAGCCATTGAAAGTTTGGTATAGTGAAGCAAAGAAAGCAGAATGGACAAGCCCGCATGATGTAAAAAAGCAATTTAGATCTTCGAGTTTAGATTTATTGGAACACATGATGAATATGATAATATAGATGCCACGACAATTTAAATCGACCAAAATGAAAGTCATTCAAACAGAACAAGATTATCAAGATGCTTTAGCGAGGATGTCCACTATTTTCCATGTAGCTCCTGGTTCGAAAGAACATGAAGATGCGGAATTGCTTATGGCATTAATAGAACATTATGAATTGAAGCATTTCCCAATTTTACCGCCCGAGCCTGTTGAGGTGATTAAATTTCGAATGGATCAACTCAACCTTAAACGCAAAGATTTAGAGAAATGGATTGGTACCAGAGCACGCGTATCTGAAATTCTCAATGGTAAAAGAACGTTAAGCCTTCAGATGATTAAGGTATTGAGTAAAGAACTCGGCATTCCTGCTGGTGCTTTACTGCGTTAATTGCATATTCATATTTTCTCAGCATTAGTGATAGTTTCGAGTATTTTATCGACATCACATGTATACTTTAGAATTTCAACATCTATCCAAGTCAGCAAATTAATAATTGAGAAGTAAACTTCTTTTGTCTTGGAATAGTCAATCTTGTTTCCTTGAAAACATATAGGTTCATTGTGACTAATTCGATTTCTAAATCTCCGAACTCTTGACAATTCGTCATTGACCTCCTTTCTGCCATATCCTGAGGGTAGATGTTTAAAAATCTGAATAGGTTTACCTTTCAGTAAACGATAATGATGCACTTCAAATAGATCAGTCCAAAAGCCTAGTGTTTGTTCTGCAATAATTTTTCCGCTTGTAACTTTTGAATTAGCTTTTTGTATGCGACTTTCCGCTTTGAGGATTTCTTTTTTCAAATAGTAATTAGATTTTTTTACTCCGGTCCGCTTACAGATAAAAATTAATGAGGGATCGGACATAAAGCCTTTTTTTTGATTAATGATCCAATTGGGATCAGCAAAATGTTTAACAAGTATGTTATTGATTTGATTCCTAAAAACGACCTCAAAAACTCCAATTAATGGATGAAAAGCTTGAGATGATTTTAAATTAGCCTTATAGGCTTCCATTGCCTGTTTTTCTGATTTATTAGTTGCCTGAACATACCTAGAAATTCGTTGTGTAGAAAAATATTGTTCAAATTCAGTAAATTCCATTTTGACATTTTCTTTCAAATATTTAACTTTGTATTGTGATGCTTGGTAAAGCCTCTTATCTTTAGATAACGTAACCAAGTTTAGGAATTGAGACCTGTTTTTACAGGTCTTTTTTTTGCCTAAAAAATCATCCGTCAAAGTTAATTTTGAGGGACCGAATGGAATTCAGTAAAAATACGGGGCTAAATCAAAAAAATCACACCACCCTAAACATCGCCGTAATATTCCCAGTGTCTCCAGAAATGTAGTCGCTCGTTTCAAAAGGAAAGGCAATGCTCACAAAGCCACAGGTTTTGAGTAAATGTCGGGGGCGAGCGAGGGTCAGGGCTAGTTCGCTCAAGCCTTCGTTGTGGCCCACTACTAAAATTTCATCTGGGGTTTGGAGTGCGCAAATTTCGCTGAGAATTTCTTGTTTGGAGGCCAAATAGAGTTCATCTATGAATTGAATCTGAGCCGAAGGCCAAGAATCTTGAATTTCGGCGAGTGTTTGGCGGGTGCGCATAGCGCTTGAGCACAAAATGTGTTTGGGTTGGATCGGGTGCTGAGCTAAGAAGAGCTTGAGTTCGGCAATTTGCTCGTAGCCGCGGGGCAAAAGTTCGCGGTCGTAATCTAGACTTGTTGGTGAACTTTGGTTGGTTTTGGCGTGTCTGAGGAGGTGGAGTTTCATGTTACTTCAATTTTTGAATTTTCTCAATTATTCTTTTTGAATACAAATTCGCCCCCTCACACGTCATGTGATGAGAGTCGTAGAAATGCTGCGGGTTATGGAAAGCCTTGATTTGAATTAGGGGGTACTTCTTGTAACTGGAGGGTAAACGGAAGTCGCCGTCTAAACTCGGGGAGATATTCAGGATGAGCTTGGTGCCGTTTGCGAGGCAAAGTTTGGCAATTTGCTGGAGTTCGGGGAAATCGGGTATTTGTTGGGCTTTTTGGTGTTTTTGGACTTTGTTGTAGTGCTGAAGGGCGGGCTGGTTACTGCACACAAATCCTTTTTTCAGATAGGTGCCGTTTGTGCTGTCATGAATGATGTAGGTGGGGCTAGGTAGAAGGTTTTTGGTGTAGGAATAGCCGTAGCGCAGCCATAGTTGCACGTTGGGGTAGTGCCACAGTAGTTTTGTTTTTTGCCAGCTGGCCAGATCTGAGTTGTAAACGAGGTCAAAGGCTGCTTCTAGGCCATCGTTGTTGACAATCGGGCCATAAATATCAAGTAGGACGTAATCAAGGTGGGTTTGTTCCAGCGCTTGTTCAAGCAAGTGGTAACTCATTTTGGGGCTCTGGTTGCTGCTGCCGTAATTGAACCAATTGATGTGGGTTTGGTCGCTAAGTATGTGCGGATTAATGTTGCGGTAGGCCGTGGAGCTTCCAACGATGAGGCCTTTTGGTTGCTGTGCATTTTGCTCGGCCCAATGCTCAAATTCAGCGACGCGTTCTAAGCTGCTGCCCCAGTGGGTGCGGTGCCCGAAATATTTGTATTCGTATTGAAGGGTCCAGTTGGTAGACAGCGCGATGAGTGCCAAAGCCAACCAGATACAACTCAAGAAGAGCAGCACAAATTGGAGGAGTTTGGTGAGGAACCTGCGCATCAGAACTGAAAATAAATAAAGGATTGTTCACCATCCATGTGAAAAAGGATGGCAAAGGTCAGGCTCAGATAAATGGCATAACGCAGCAAGCGGTTGGCGGGTACTTTTAAGCTGCGCTCGTCTCGGCGCAAGTACCAATCGATGAGTAGTAAAATTAGGATTAAAAATAGGATGTAATTGGGTTTGATGCCCGTTGTGTTTCCCCAATTCAGAAAAATACTGTTGATAAAACCGGTCGCGTGGCTGAGGGTGTCGGCCCTAAAGAAAATCCAGGCGAAGGTGACAAACGTAAAGGTGCCAAGCATAAGCAAAAGCTCCTTCCCTGATGGAAATCTGGCGTCACTAGCTACTATTTCTTGGCTGTATTTTCTGTTGCGGTTGGTCAGGAGCAGTGGCAAGAAAGCACAAGCGTGCAAGAAGCCCCAAATAATGAAATTCCAGCTTGCACCGTGCCAAAAACCACTCACTAAGAAGATGATAAAGGTGTTGCGGATGGCTTTGTTTTGACCGTTTTTGGAGCCGCCGAGCGGAATGTAGAGGTAGTCTTTGAACCACGTGGAGAGCGAGATGTGCCAACGCCGCCAAAATTCAGCGATATCGCGCGCAAAATACGGAAAGCGGAAATTACTTAGGAGTTCAAAGCCGAAGAGTTTGGCGGTGCCGAGTGCGATGTCTGAATAGCCAGAGAAGTCACCGTAAATCTGAAACGAAAAGCCAATGGCCGCCAAAATAAGCGTGGCGCTATTGTAGTCGGTATAGTGCGTAAAAACAGGATCTATGAGTTGGGCAATGCCATCGGCGATCACTACCTTTTTGAAAAGCCCCCAAAGGATCAGGCGCAGCCCGTCAAGCGCTTGTGCATAGCGAAAGCTGCGTACTTTTTGTACTTGTGGCAATAAGTGGCTGGCGCGTTCAATAGGCCCCGCAACGAGCAAAGGGAAGAAACTCACAAAAACGGCGTAGTCTACAATGTTGCGAACCGGTTTTTGCTGCGCTCGGTAGATGTCAAACACGTAGGACATCCCATGGAAAGTGTAAAAAGAAATTCCGATAGGAAGTGCGATGTTGAGCAAGGTTGGGTTGCTGTGAATACCGAGTAATTCAAATCCTTGCTGGAATTGAACTGCGAAGAAATTATAGTATTTAAAAACCCCAAGAATACCGAGGTTGTTGATGATGCTCAGCCAAAGAAAAATTTTTGCTTTACGCCGATTTGCTGCTGCCACACCGAAACCATAAGCGTAATCGAGGAGGGTACTGAGGAGCAAAAGCCCTGTAAAAGCCCAACTCCACCAACCGTAGAAGAAATAGCTTGCCAGTAAGATAAGGAGGTTTTGGGCGCGCAGCTTGTGTTGGAAAACGAACCAATAGAGGCCGAAAACAAGGGGTAGAAATAGGAAAAATTCAAATGAATTGAAAAGCATTGCGCTTCAAAAATAGCAATTATAAGCTCGGATTGAGTAAGCGGAGTTTTTCTGCAATAATTTGTAAAGTAAGATTCTTCTATTTTGTAAAATGAAATTCTTATAATTTGTAAAGTAAAAAGCATATAATATGTAAAATAGGTTTTATATTTGTATAAATATTTACAACGTGGAATACATCAATAGGCTTATTGACAAAGAATTACAGCGTAAGCTCGCAGCCAGTGGAGCAGTCTTGATACGTGGGGCAAAAGCTTGTGGTAAAACTGAAACCGCCATGCAATTTGCTCAAAGTGTCGTACATCTTGACCAAGACAACAATATCCCACTTTTATTTGAAACTGCGCCAAGTCGAATTTTGATGGGTGCAACACCTCGTTTACTCGATGAATGGCAAGTATTACCCAATTTATGGAATTACGTTAGGCGCGAAGTAGACAAGCGTCAGGTCAATGCACAGTTTATATTAACGGGATCAGCACATCCGCAAGAAGATACGAAACTACATTCAGGCGCAGGAAGATTCACTATTTTGGACATGAGGACCATGTCTTGGCAAGAATTAGGCTTGTCTTCAGGCAAAATAAGTCTTGCTGACTTATTTGCTGCAAAACCTGTAGAAATAGTCGATGAACCTATTGAAATTGACCTGATTATTAGTCAGCTCATCAAAGGTGGATTTCCTCGGCAAATCAATAGTTCTGTAGCCCAAGCCGCAGATATCAATAGAGCGTATGTTGAGTTATTAGCAGATGTAGATATGAGTAGGGTGTCTCAAACAAAAAGAGACCCCCTCAAAATAAGAAGCTTGTTAAAGTCTTTGGCGCGCAATACCAGTACACTCGTAGACAACACCGTTCTAGAAAAAGACATTAAGGCACACGAGGGTAATAGTCTTTCTCGACCAACTATTTATGATTATTTAGATGTGCTCCAGCGGCTCATGATCATCGAAGATCAGCCCGCTTGGAATACACATATCCGCTCTACACACACGTTGAGAAATTCAGCAAAGCGGCACTTTACTGATGTGTCTTTAGCTGTAGCAGCACTGGGTGCTAATGAGCAAGCCTTAATCAATGACCTCAAATTTACTGGCTTTTTGTTTGAATCTATGGTAGTTCATGATTTGCGCGTTTATGGCCAGGCAAATGATGCCAAAGTATATCATTACCGAGATTCTAGTGGTTTAGAGGTAGATAGTATTGTTCAAAAATACAACGGTGACTGGTGTGCATTTGAAATTAAATTAGGCGTTGGTGAAATTGAAGCTGCCGCGGCAAATTTATTGCGTTTTGCCGCATTAGTCGACCCGCTCAAAAGTGGCATACTCAAATCATTAAATATTATCACGGGTACAGGAATGAGTTACACGCGCAAGGATGGCATCAACGTCATTTCAATTGCTTCACTTGGCGCTTAGTTTTATAAGCTCGGATTGAGTAAGCGGAGTTTTTCGATCGCATCGTAAATGGGTGCGTCGAGGTACTTTTCGATCATGAGCAGGTGCTCCATGCGGTGGCAGTCCGAGCCAAGGAAGTCAACAAGGCCTTTTTTGATGAGTTCTTCGGCCATTTTCTTGACACCAGGGCCGTAGTGGCCGGTAAGCGAGCCCAAATTGACCTGAATTTTGATGTTGCGAGCGCGCAGCTCCTCTACTTTCTCAAAATTGCCGTGGTAGTAGGGGTAGCGCTCAAAATGGGCTAGAACGGGCACATAACCCGCCACTTGCAAGTCAAAAAACGCCTGCGCTTCGTATTGGCTAGGGCTGAGCATACTGAATTCCATCAGCACGTAATTTGCACCAAATGTGAGGATGTTTTTTGCTTTGATTTTCGGCAAAAGGCTTTCGTCACAGTAGTACTCGGCAGCGGCTTCTAGTTCAATCGGAATGTGGAGGGCTTTGAGTTCTTTTCTGACTTCTTCTAAGCCCGAAAGGATGATTTCAGGTGTATTCGGATGCACTTCACCGAGGATGTGTGGCGTCGTGATTACTTTTCGGTAGCCTAATTGGGCAAATTTGTTGAGCATCGCTATGCTGTGATCCATCGTAGGGGCGCCGTCGTCTATGCCAGGGATGAGATGCGAGTGCATGTCTACGCCCAGTTTCGATAAATCGAAAGGCGTTTTGCGCTTGCTTGGACCGAAGAGGGTTTGTAGGATGCTCATTTACCTCCCAATATACATCTTTTCATAATACGCTTGGTAGTCGCCGCTCGTCACTTTTGCAACCCAGTCTTGATTGGCGAGGTACCAATCGATGGTGAGGTTGAGGCCTTCTTCGAAGGTGACGGAGGGTTTCCAGCCGAGTTCGGTGGCTAATTTGGTGGCGTCTATCGCGTAGCGTTTGTCGTGGCCGGCGCGGTCGGTAACGTAGGTGATTAATTCAGCAGATTTCCCTTCTGGGCGGCCGAGTTTTTCATCCATGCACTGGCAGAGGTAGTGCACGAGTTCTAGGTTGGTCCATTCGTTGAGGCCGCCAACGTTGTAGGACTCACCGAGGCGTCCGTTGTGGAAAATAGCGTCGATGGCGCTGGCGTGGTCTTCTACCCAGAGCCAGTCTCGGATGTTGTCGCCTTTGCCGTAGATGGGTAAAGGTTTGTTTTCGATGATGTTGTGGATCATCAAAGGAATGAGTTTTTCTGGAAAATGGTGTGAGCCGTAGTTGTTGGAACAGTTGCTCATTTTGATGGGAAGGTCGTAGGTGTGGTAGTAGGCGCGCACGAAGTGGTCCGACGACGCTTTGGAAGCCGAGTAAGGGCTGCGCGGGTCGTAGGCGGTGCTTTCTTCGAACAAGCCGGTGTCGCCGAGGCTGCCGTATACTTCGTCGGTAGACACATGATGGAACACATGGTTGGGTTCTTTGCCCCAAGCAGTGCGCGCGGCTTGCAAAAGCTGTACGGTGCCCACAACGTTGGTCAGGACAAACTCCATTGGCCCTTCGATGGAGCGGTCTACGTGGCTTTCTGCTGCCAAGTGAATGACGTCCGTAATTTGGTGGTCGGCAAAAATGCGTTGCAAAGCGGCCGCGTCGCAGATATCGGCGCGCTCAAAGCGGTAGTTAGTGGCGCTTTCGACGTCTTTGAGGTTTTCGAGGTTGCCCGCGTAGGTCAGTTTGTCAAGATTGACAATCAGGTAGTTGGGGTAGTTTCGAACCAAGCGGCGTACGACATGAGAACCGATAAATCCTGCTCCGCCGGTAACAAGTATGTGTTTAGAAAAGTTCATCTTACAACGACCAATACGTTAAATCTTGAATTTGATTGCGGTAAATGCCTTTGACATCGACAAAAATGCCTTTGCCGTCTTTGAGTAGGGTCTTGAAATACGCTTCGTCGAGGGTCATGTATTCGCGGTGGTTGACCGCCAAAATGATGGCGTCGTAGTCTGAGCGCAGGGTGGTGGTGAGGCTCACGCCGTATTCGTGTTCCATTTCAGAGGAGTCGGCCTGCGGGTCAATGACATCTACATTGATTTGAAACGACTTGAGCTCAGAAATGACGTCAATTACTTTTGAATTGCGGATATCCGAGACGTTTTCTTTGAAGGTAGCGCCCATTACTAAGACGTGTGCTTCTTGAATGATTTTGCCTTGGGCAATGATTTTTTTGGCGGTTTGCTTGCCAATATAAAAGCCCATGGAGTCATTGACATAACGCCCAGAGTTGATCACTTTGGAGTGGTAGCCTGCTTGCATGGCTTTGTGCACCAAATAGTAGGGGTCTACGCCAATGCAGTGGCCACCAACCAGGCCAGGGTAAAACTTGAGAAAGTTCCATTTGGTGCCGGCGGCTTCTAGTACATCAAAGGTATTGATGCCGAGTTTGTTAAAGATGATCGAAAGCTCGTTGACCAATGAAATATTGACGTCGCGCTGGGTGTTCTCGACAATTTTGGCAGCTTCAGCTACCTTAATGCTCGTGGCGCGGTGTACGCCTGCCGCCACTACTAGTTCGTAGGTTTGGGCAATTTGGTCCAGCGATTCATCGCAACAACCCGATACAATTTTGATGACGTTTTGCAGGGTGTGTTCTTTGTCTCCGGGATTGATGCGCTCTGGGGAGTAGCCCACCATAAAATCTTCTCTGAACTTGAGCCCAGACGCTTCTTCTAAGATCGGAATGCAGTCTTCTTCGGTGCAACCAGGATAAACGGTTGATTCAAACACCACGTAGTCGCCTTTTTTGAGCACTTGGCCAACGGTGCGGCTGGCGCCAAGCAAGGGCTTGAGGTTGGGCAAATTGGTGTCGTCGATGGGTGTCGGGACCGCCACAATAAAAAAGGTGGCTTCTTTGAGGTCGTCGATGTTGGAGGTAAAGGTGATGTCGCGGTTTTGGAAATCAGCAGCGCTGAGCTCGCGGCTGGGGTCTTCGCTGCGTTGCATTTGGGCAATACGCCCGGCGTTGATATCAAAGCCAATGACTTGAATGCGCTTGGCAAATTCGAGCGCTATGGGCAAACCCACATAACCTAGGCCAATGACGGCCAATTTGGTGTTTTTATCGAGGAGGTCTTGGTAAATCATGAAGGAAAGCTGTATTAATTCGAAAATTGTGCGTCGCGCACCTCGTAAATGCGCTCAATGATGTCCACTACTTTCATGCCTTCGAGGGCGTTGGTAGTGGGGGCTGTGCGGCCGTTGAGGGTATCGATGACGTTAGAAATGACGTAGTTGTGGTTGGCAGCAGAACCTTTGTAAGGGCCGTAGTCGTTGCCTGGGTTGGTGGGCGCGAGCTCAGGCATTTCGTAGCCCGTAATGTTGCACACCTCTACTTCGTTCATGTATTGCCCACCAATTTTGACTGAGCCGTTTTGCCCAATAATGGTCATGCTCGACTCCAGGTTTTGGTTGGCCACAGAAGTAGAATAGTTGAGGCTGCCCATGCCGCCATTGACAAAATCGAAGCTCACAAAGCCGGAGTCTTCGAAATCGGTGTAGTCTTTGTGGTTAAAGTCGGCAAATTTGCCTTGGATATTTTGTATGTCGCCAAAAAGCCAGTACATGATGTCGATGAAATGGCTAAACTGGGTAAAGAGCGTGCCGCCGTCCAAATCTTTGGTGCCTTTCCAGCCGCCGGCTTTGTAGTAGCGTTCGTCGCGGTTCCAGTAGCAGTTGAGCTGCACCATATAGATGTCGCCCAGCACCTTGCGGTCGATGAGGTCTTTGATCCAGACCGATGGCGGCGAATAGCGGTTCTGCATGACGCAAAATACTTGTCGAGAAACCTGTAGTGCTTTATAAATGAGTTCTTCGCAACTTTTGGTGCTGAGGCCCATGGGTTTTTCGCACACCACGTGTTTTTTGGCTTCGAGGGCCTTGAGTGCTTGCTCGGCATGCAGGCCGTTGGGCGTGCATACATTCACAACATCAAATTCAAGGTTGCTGGCCAGTAGGTCGTTGATGTCGTTGAAAAACGGAACGCCAAAGGCGAGGGCGTCGCAAGCCTCAGCTCCGCGGGGGTCTACCAACGCAACAAGCTCGCCCTCTGCATCGCGGCGAATCATTTCGGCGTGGCGCTTGCCGATATGCCCGGCGCCAACTACGGCAAATTTAATTTTACTCATCTATTCTGTTTACTAATCCGTTGCTTAATTGGTAATGTTGGCCGCTTTCGGGGCAAGTGGCGCGCCCATCGGTATCAAATTGCAGGCGGTGCCCGTATTCGGACATCCAGCCCATTTGGCGGGCGGGGTTGCCCACCACAAGTGCGTAGGCGGGTACGTGTTTGGTGACTACCGCGCCGGCGCCAATAAACGCGTAAGCGCCGATGTCGTGGCCGCACACAATGGTGGCGTTGGCGCCAATGCTGGCTCCTTGGCCCACGTGGGTGCGCAAGTAGCTGTCGCGGCGGTTCACGGCGCTGCGTGGGTTCATGACGTTGGTAAATACCATGGAAGGGCCCAAGAAGACGTCGTCTTCGCACACCACACCCGTGTAGATAGACACGTTGTTCTGAACCTTCACGTTGTTGCCGAGCACCACATCTGGGCTAATGACTACATTTTGGCCAATGTTGCAGCCCTTACCCAGGGTGCAACCGGGCATTAAATGCGAAAAATGCCAGATTTTGCTGCCTTCGCCAATTTGGCAACCGGCATCAATTACGGCGGTTTCGTGGGCAAAATAGCTCATTATTTGGTGATATATTGGTCAAAATTATTGTGGTCGGTCTGGCGCAGTTCGTCTTCAGACAGACTCCTAAAGTACGCATAAGTACGCTTGAGGCCTTCTTTGCGGTCCACTTGTGGTTCCCAACCCAAAAGCGCACGCGCTTTGGTGATGTCGGGCTGGCGTTGCTTGGGGTCGTCTATGGGTAAATCTTTGTAAATGACCTTTTGGCTGGTACCGGTGAGGGCTATAATTTCTTCGGCAAATTGGCCAATGGTGATTTCGTCGGGGTTGCCGATGTTCACGGGGTCGGCGCAGTCTGAGTGCAAGAGGCGAACGATGCCTTCGATGAGGTCGTCTACGTAGCAAAAACTGCGCGTTTGGGAGCCGTCGCCAAAAATGGTGAGGTCTTCGCCTCTGAGTGCTTGGCCAATAAAAGCCGGCAACACACGGCCGTCATTCAAGCGCATGCGCGGCCCATAGGTGTTGAAGATGCGCACAATGCGAGTCTCTAAGCCATGGTAAGTGTGGTAAGCCATGGTGATGGCTTCTTGAAAACGCTTGGCTTCGTCGTAAACGCCGCGTGGCCCAACCGGGTTCACGTTGCCCCAGTAGCTTTCAGGCTGTGGATGCACACTCGGGTCGCCGTATACTTCAGAAGTACTGGCAATCATGAGGCGTGCGCCTTTGGCTTTGGCCAGGCCTAAGCAATTGTGAATACCTAAAGAGCCCACTTTTAAGGTTTGAATCGGAATTTTGAGGTAATCAATAGGGCTGGCTGGCGAGGCAAAATGCAAAATGTAGTCGAGTTGCCCGGGTACGTGTATGAATTTAGAGACGTCGTGGTTGTAAAATTCAAAATTGGCCATTGGGAACAAATGCTCGATGTTTTTGAGGCGCCCGGTAATGAGGTTGTCCATGCCAATGACATGATAGCCATCCTTGATAAAGCGCTCGCAAAGGTGCGAACCCAAAAAGCCGGCTGCGCCGGTGATTAAAACACGTTTCATGAGGTTCTGTGTATTGTTTTTCTTCCGATGCTGCTGTAATAAAAGCCTTTTTCGGTGAGTTCTTCGAGATCAAAAAGGTTGCGACCGTCAAAAATAACGGTGTCGGCCATGAGGTCTTTCATGGCAATAAAATTCGGATTGCGGAAGATGCTCCACTCGGTGCAAATAAGCAGCGCGTCGGCTTGTAAAAGCGCTGCGTATTCGTCTGTGGCGTAGTTGATTTGCTCGCCAAAAATACCTTTGACGTTTGCCATAGCCTCAGGGTCGTAGGCGCTAACGGTGGCGCCAGCAGCCAATAAGGCACGGATCATGTACAAAGCGGGTGCTTCGCGGATGTCGTCGGTGTCTGGCTTAAATGCCAAGCCCCAGACCGCAATTTTCTTGCCTTCGAGGTTTCCTCTAAAGAAGTTGAGCATGCGTGGGAAAAGAACCGTTTTTTGGTCTTCGTTGACTTCCATCACCGCTTGTAAGATCTTGAAATCGTAGTGGTGGTCGGTGCCTGACTTGGCCAAAGCCTGAACGTCTTTGGGGAAGCAAGATCCGCCGTAGCCAATACCCGGGAACAAAAAGCGCTTGCCAATGCGGCTGTCGGCGCCAATACCAATGCGCACTTTGTCGACGTTGGCACCCACTACCTCGCAAAAATTAGCGATTTCATTCATGAAGGTAATTTTGGTGGCCAAAAAAGAATTGGCTGCATATTTGGTGAGCTCCGCAGATTTTTCGTCCATAAAATAGATAGGGTTGCCTTGGCGCACAAAAGGCTTGTAGAGGCTTTCCATGACTTTTGCGGCGCGTGCATCTGAGCAGCCAATGACCACGCGGTCTGGCTTCATGAAATCGGCAACAGCGTAGCCCTCGCGCAAGAACTCAGGGTTAGACACCACCGCGAACTCAACTTTGGCGTTGGCGGCAATGGCGGCGTGAACGCGCTCAGCGGTGCCTACCGGAACGGTGCTTTTGTCTACAATGACTTTAAAATCGGTGAGGAGCTTGCCGAGTTGCTCAGCCACGCCCAAAATGTAAGACAAATCGGCAGAGCCGTCTTCACCCGGAGGGGTGGGCAAGGCCAAGAAGATGATTTCGGCGTCTGCAATGCCTTTGGCTAAATCAGTGGTAAAGTGCAAGCGGCCGGCTTTGATGTTGCGCTCAAAAAGCACGTCGAGCTCGGGCTCGTAAATCGGAATTTGACCTTGTTGCATTTTTTCGACCTTCGTTTGGTCGATGTCTATGCAAGTGACCATGTTGCCGGTTTCGGCAAAGCAAGTGCCCGTCACAAGGCCTACATAGCCGGTTCCTACTACTGCAATGTTTTTCATTTAAAAAAGGATAGAACGTTTTCGATAATATAGCTGAGTTGCTGCTCGTCCATTTCGGTATGGATCGGCAAGCTGATGACCTGCCCACAAAGTTGTTCGGTGAGGGGCAGTTGCAAGTTTTGCAAGTCAAAAGCGGCAAACATTTTTTGGCGGTGTGCCGGAATAGGGTAGTAAATCATGCTCGGTATGCCCGCTGCTTGCAAGTGCGCCTGCAGGGCCTCGCGGCTGTGGCCGCTGAGTTTGAGGGTGTACTGATGAAAGACGTGCTTGGAGTCATGAGCTCTGAAAGGAATTTCGACTCCTGGAATTTGGGCAAATGCGGCATCGTAGGCCGCAGCTACTTCGCGGCGCGCGTCGATGTAGTTGTCTAGTTGGCGCAATTTGATGCGCAAAACGGCAGCTTGAATGGTGTCTAGCCTAGAGTTGCAACCCACGACGTCGTGGACATACTTTTGTTCTTGGCCGTGGTTGGCAATCATTTTGATTTTTTTGGCGAGGTCGGCATCTTGGGTATAGAGTGCGCCGCCGTCGCCGTAGCAACCCAGGTTTTTGCTCGGGAAAAACGAAGTACAGCCGATATGCCCAATGGTGCCGGTTTTCTGAACCCTGCCGTCGGCGAGGTGGTAGTCTGAGCCAATGGCTTGGGCGTTGTCTTCCACTACATAAAGTTGGTGTTTGCGCGCTATTTCCATAATAGCGTTGAGGTCGGCAGCCTGACCATATAAATGCACCGGTACAATGGCTTTGGTGCGCGGGGTAATGGCTGCTTCAATTGCGGCAGCGTCAATACAAAAAGTTTGCGGGTCAACCTCTACAAAAACAGGCGTGAGGCCCAACAAAGCAATGACTTCTGTGGTGGCTATATAGGTAAAGCTCGGGGTAATGACTTCGTCGCCGGGCTTCAGGCCCAAAGCCATGAGTGCAATTTGCAGCGCGTCAGTGCCGTTGGCGCAGGGAATCACGTGGGCTGCGCCGAGGTACGCGCCTAATTCTTGTGCAAAATGGCCCACGGAGGGGCCATTAATGAATGCGGTGGTATTGATGACCTCAGCTATAGCGTCGTCTATAGCGGGCTTGATCTTTTGGTATTGGGCCGAGAGGTCGACCATTTGGATGTGCTTCATGCGTAAATGAAAGGTGTGAGCGCAAATTTAACGAATGATCGAGAAACTCACGCGGCGGTTAGCGGCGTCAACTTCTAAGGTTTTGCCCGGGTATTTGGTTTCTGACTTGCCTTTAAAGCTCACGACCAAGCGCTCTTTGGCGATTCCTTTTGACACCAGGTAGTTGGTAACCACCTCGGCACGGGCCGCAGAGAGTTTGTTATTGACGTCGTCTTCGCCGTCGGTGTCGGCATGGCCAATGACGCCAATTTTGAGGCTTGGGTTGGCGTTCATGTAAGTCACCAAGTTGTTGAGGGTGCCGTGGTAAGCAATGTTGAGGTAAAACGAACCCTTCACAAAAAGTACTTCAAACACACCGGCGTCAGCGAGCGTTTTGGAGTCGTCGATGTACACCTTGACGCTGTCACCTTTTAAAACCTCAACGCGTGTTTCGTAGCGTTCCACAACGGTATCTATGCTTTGCATTTGGGTTTTGAGGGCGTCTACTTGCTTTTGGAGCTCGGCAATTTTGGCAAGGTCTGCAGCTTGCAGGCGTGGGGTGTAGGTCCAGTCGGCGTGGGTTTTGGCTTTGCCGAGGTAGTAGTTAAAGCCAATGGTAGCAGAGGCGTAATAGCCACTGAAACCACCGCCTTGTACTGGCGTTGCTTCAAAGTCAAAGCCGTTGTTTTGGCGAATATTGCCCATGAAGCTGACGTCGGCATTGATACTGAGTTTGTCCGAAACTTTGAATTGCGGCGTGAGACCCACAATGGCTTGCAGCATTTCGTCTACTGAACCTTCTTGTGCATTGAACAATTCGGCTGGGCCAGAAAGTTGGGTTTTGTTCCACATGGTGGCATAACCGCCGCCTACATGGAGTTGAAGACCTAGTTTGGAAGAAAAATCGTCGAAGTGAAGTAGGTCAGTGAGGTTAAAAGTGGGTTGGATGCTGAAGCGCAAGGCTTTGGTGCTCGGGTGCGCATCTTTGAACTGAAAGTTGTCAAAACCAAGATCGAATTTAAGGCCAACGCGGTTGTTGAACATGTAGCGGTAGTTGGCTTCGTAGTGTGTAAAAGAGTATACACGGGTGGTGTGGAGGGTGTTGTGCATGCCGTCGTGGCCGCCGATAGAAAGGCCCAATGAAGAGCGGTTGTAATCTTGTGCAAAAGTGTTAAATAATATAACACAGCAAGCGAGTAGGAATAAATTTTTCATGAGCCAATATTTTCACAAAGGTAACAAATTCAATGTTACCTTAACGTGAAGCGTATAAGGTATGTTATAATTATGTAAATTAAATCCATAAAATAGGGTCAAATAAGCGAAAACGTTTATATTTGCAACGATTCAGACCAATGAGGAGCGCTGCAGCAAATACCGAAACAACAGGTGCAAATCGCCCATCTGACCCTACTTTAAGCTGGTTTGTGGTGTACACCAAAACCCTCGCCGAAAAGAAGGTAGCAGAGCGCCTCACCGAACTGCAGCTAGAGGTCTATTTACCCCTCTACACCACCATTCGGCAGTGGTCTGATCGCAAAAAAAAACTCGAGCGGCCGCTCATCAATTCGGTGGTTTTTGTGCGTTGCACAGTTCCACAACTACAGCGGCTCTACACCGTGCCAAGCGTGGCGGGTGTCTTGCGCCACGACGGCAAACCAGCTGTGGTGCAAGCGCACGAAATTCAAAACCTGCGCATCTTGCTTCAGCAAGTAGGTGCTGCCGACCTCGAGCCAATTGCGCTAGAGCCCGGCACCGCCATCGAAGTAACGCGCGGGCCTTTCAAAGGCATCATCGGCACTGCCGTTCAGGTGCTCAACTCCTTGCGCGTCATCATCGAGATACGCCAGCTCGGAGTCGCCTTTTCGGTGAATGTACCGAAAAGCTTTGTCAAGACGCTCTAGGCCAATAGGCACGGGGCTTTACCAACCAATTCGCAAAAAGCTACTGTGAGTAGCAAGGGCGAAGCCATGAAAAATCAGCAGGTCAAATTAGTATTAAATTTGGATTACATTCCAAAAATATGTCAAAAATGTTCTAAATTTGGAATATGAGACAAATAGCTAGGCCCACATACATCCATTTTTTAAACACCTGGAAAAACCAAGAACTTATTAAGGTGGTTTCCGGTGTGCGCCGCTGCGGCAAATCCACGCTTTTTGAGATGTTTCGGGCTCAGCTACTGAAGGAAGGTGTCGCTGCACAGCACATCGTCAGTATCAATTTTGAAGACCTCGCTTTTGACCACCTCCTTACTGCGACCGCTTTACATGCGCATCTTCAAGAGCAACTGCCTAAAGATACCTTTGTCTATTTGTTTTTGGATGAAATTCAGAATGTCCAAGACTTTGAACGCGTCGTCAATAGCCTGCGCTTGAACCCGCACTTAGATATTTACATCACCGGTTCGAATGCCTATTTTCTAAGCGGTGAACTAGCCACAATGCTAACAGGGCGCTATGTCGAATTAAAAATGCTACCCTTGTCGTTTGCCGAATATTACACCGCGTATCCGGCAGGCTCCAAAGAGGAAGCATTCAACGCTTACTTACAGACGAGCTTTCCGTATGCAAGTTCGCTTGGCATCACACAAAAAATGCAATATTTAGAGGGGCTGTATGCTTCGGTTGTGTTAAAAGATATCGTCAAACGCCTTCATATTAACGAAGTAAATGTATTAGAGCGCCTGATTCGTTATGTTTTTGCCGAAATCGGCAATGTACATAGTGTACTGAACCTGACCAACGCTCTTAATGCCGCTGGCACCAAAATAAGTCACAAAACAGTAGCCAATTATCTTTCGGGTATCGAAGAGAGTATGTTGGTGTATCGCGCGCGGCGCTACAACCTCAAAGGCAAGCGCGTTTTGAACTCAAATGTGAAGTATTATGCCGTTGACATGGGTTTAAGACGTTATGTGGCCGGCGACCGCAGCCAAGACTACGGCCACATCCTTGAAAACATCATTTACCTCGAGCTGCGCAGAAGGGGCTACGAAGTTTATGTTGGTGTGCTCGATCAGCTAGAGGTAGATTTTTTGGCACTCAAGCCCAACAATGAAAGACTCTACGTTCAAGTAGCCTACCGTACAGAACAAGACACGACCTTGCAACGCGAACTCAAACCATTGCAGCAACTCAAAGATAATTTCCCCAAATTATTACTCACCCTCGATACCATTTTGCCCGAGCAAAATTTCGAAGGCATCCAAAAATTAAACGCCATTGAATGGCTACTTTCTTCCTATGACTAAAACAGCACTCATTACCGGCATCAACGGCCAAGACGGCTCTTATTTAGCCGAGTTTCTCTTAGAGAAAGGTTATGAAGTACACGGCATTATTCGCCGCGCTTCTTATTTCAATACCAGCCGCATCGAGCACCTCTACCTAGACGAATTCATCAAAGACGCACAGGTGAAGCGCAAAATCGAATTGCATTACGGCGACATGACCGACTCTTCGTCACTGATCCGCATCATTCAGCAAGTAAAGCCCGACGAAATCTATAATTTGGCTGCCCAAAGCCACGTCAAGGTGAGTTTTGAGGTGCCAGAATACACCGCAGAGTCCGATGCCGTGGGCACGCTGCGCATTCTCGAAGCCGTGCGCATTTTGGGCATGGAGAAAACCTGCCGCATTTACCAAGCTTCTACTTCAGAATTGTATGGCAAGGTGCAAGAGGTGCCGCAGTCCGAAACCACACCTTTTTACCCGCGTTCACCTTACGGGGTGGCCAAGCAATACGGTTTTTGGATCACCAAAAACTACCGCGAGAGCTACGGCATGTTTGCGGTCAATGGCATTCTATTTAACCATGAATCTGAGCGCCGTGGCGAAACGTTTGTGACGCGCAAAATTACTTTGGCAGCCAGCCGCATCAAGCACGGCCTTCAAGACAAACTCTATATGGGCAACCTCGACGCACAGCGCGACTGGGGTTACGCCAAAGACTACGTACAATGCATGTGGCTCATGCTGCAGTACGACACACCCGAAGACTTCGTGATTGCCACCGGCCAAATGCAAACGGTGCGCAAATTCATCGAACTCGCTTTTGCACACGCCGAAATTCCGATCAAGTGGCAGGGGAGTGGCATCGATGAAAAAGGCATCAACGCCGAAACCGGCCAGGTGCTCATCGAAATTGACCCTAAGTATTTCCGCCCGGCAGAGGTAGAACAATTGTTGGGCAACCCAGCTAAAGCACAACGCCTCTTAGGTTGGGACCCTAGCCAAACTTCTTTAGAAGAATTGGTGCGCATCATGATGACCCACGACTTACAGTATGTCCTTGACAAAAGACACTAAAATATATATTGCGGGCCACCGCGGCATGGTAGGCTCGGCCGTTTGGCGTGCGCTTACTGCAGCTGGCTACACCAATTTAATGGGCCGCAGCTCCAAAGAACTCGATTTAAGAAATCAGGCGGAGGTAAACACCTTTTTTGCGCAAGAAAAGCCGGGGGTGGTGATAGACGCCGCTGCCAAAGTAGGAGGCATCTTAGCCAACAACACCTACCCGTATGCGTTCTTAATGGACAACCTCCAGATCCAGAACAACCTCATTGCAGCTGCACTCCAAACCGATGTCCAAAAATTCATCTTCTTGGGGAGTTCTTGCATTTATCCAAAGCTAGCCCCACAGCCGCTCAAGGAAGAATACCTATTAACGGGGCCGCTCGAACCCACCAACGAGTGGTATGCCATTGCCAAAATTGCAGGCGTTAAGGCTTGCGAGGCCATCCGTAAAGAATTCGGCAAAGACTACGTGTCGCTCATGCCCACCAATTTATACGGGCCTTTCGACAACTTTGACTTACAGAGCTCGCACGTGTTGCCCGCCATGATCAGAAAGTTTCACGAAGCCAAACACAACAACCACGCGAGTGTTACGCTATGGGGCAGCGGCACACCCATGCGCGAGTTCTTACACGTAGACGACCTCGCTCAGGCGGTTTTGTTTGCTTTAGCGCACACCTTACCCGAGCACCTCTACAACGTGGGCTCAGGCACCGACCTCACCATCAAAGAACTGGCCTTACTCATTCAAAAAGAAGTGGGCCACGAAGGCGAAATTGTCTGGGACGCCTCCAAACCCGACGGCACACCACGCAAGCTCATGGACGTCAGTAAAATGAATGCGAATGGCTGGAAAGCGCAAATTGACTTGCAAGAAGGCATCCAAAAAACGTATATTTGGTATCTTGAAAAAGATCAATAATTTGATAAAAGCCCTCTGGGCCTACACCCGCCATTGCTTCTCCACAAGGCTTTTAAAACTGGCTCACCTCTTATTAGCTGTTTTTTTGATCTTTGTCTTGATTGAATGGCAGCACGAAAACAACCTCTACCGCAACATTGGCCGCATGGCCCAAAAACAGGCCAGCAGCAAAACCGACACCGCCGTGGTACAAGAAGCCATGATCTCCTTAAACGCCAGTATGCAAGCGCGCAGCGCTATTTTTGAGGGCCACGAAACCCTCAGCTGGAAGCAAAGCTTATTCAATAGTGCCGACATCCACCTCATGTACGGCTCAGGCGCCTGTGGAGGCTACTCTATGGTACTGGCCCGTACGCTGCAAATGCTTGGCTACGAGGTGCGCATTGGCCAATTAAAAGCCATCAAAGGCGGTTGGGGTGCGCATATCATCATCGAATACTACTCCAAAACGCTGGGCAAATGGGTCATGATAGACCCGCTCTTTACCTGGATACCCCGCACCAAAGGCGGCAATATGGCCAGCATCAAGTATGTTGCCAAGCACTGGCCTGATTTCGAGGCCCAAATGCCCGAAGATTTCAAGAACCAATACCGCTACACGAGCGTCCGCTACACCAACTGGGACAAATACGGCGGCATCCTCAAACCTTATTACCACCTAGCCAAGTTGTTCATGGGCAAGCCCTACGCAGACACCATCTGCTTGCGTATGTATCGCCTCAGTACCTTTCCACTTTTGGTCTGGACCGCCCTCAGCGGCTACCTCCTGACCTTTAGCATTGCCTATGTGCGCTACCGCCGCAAGCGCCGCCTGGCCACCCTTTAAACACCTATGAAGCACGAAGAAGCCCTCAAAGAATGGGATTTAGTCATTGAGCCGCAAAGCTCTTTGCTGCAACTCAATTTAAAAGACGTTTGGCGTTACCGCGACCTCCTTTGGTTGCTCGTCAAGCGCGATTTTGTCTCGTTTTACAAGCAAACCATCTTAGGGCCGCTGTGGTTTTTTATCCAGCCGCTCTTCACCACCATCATCTTTACTTTCATTTTCGGCAACCTCGCAGGCCTCAGCACCGACGGCCTCCCGCAGCCGCTCTTCTACATGGCCGGCATCACCGCCTGGAACTACTTTGCCGACTGCCTTACCAAAACCAGCACGGTGTTCCGAGACAACGCCAACATCTTCGGCAAGGTCTACTTTCCGCGCCTCATTATGCCTTTGAGTATTGTAGTAAGCAACTTGGTACGCTTCGGCGTGCAAATGCTCTTGTTCTTCATGATGATCGGCTACTACGCCTACACGGGCGCCAACTTCCATCTGAACGCCTACGTACTGCTCTTCCCAATTCTCGTCTTAATGATGGCTTTATTGGGCCTCGGCTTAGGATTGATCATTACAGCTTTGACTACGAAGTACCGCGACCTCGCCTTTCTCATCACCTTCGGCGTCCAGCTCATGATGTACGCCACAACTGTCATTTACCCCCTCAGCGCGGCCCCAGCCGCCTACAAATGGGTCATTGAACTCAACCCCATGACCGGAATTATTGAAGCCTTCCGCTACGGGTTCTTAGGCGAGGGCAGCCTCACCTTCCAAACGCTGGGCTACTCTATTGCCTTCACCCTCATTGCCCTCGTTTTGGGCGTCATTATTTTTAACAAGACGGAGAAAACCTTCGTCGATACGGTTTAGTACATGAGCAACACCGCCATCAAAGTCGAGAACCTTTCCAAAATCTACCGCCTCGGCGAAATCGGAACGGGCACCATCTCCAGAGACATGGAACGCTGGTTCAAAACGAAAGTCCTGAAGCAAGAAGACCCCTTCCTAAAAATCGGCGAAACCAACGACCGCGCCAACAAAGGAATGAGTGATATTGTCTACAGCCTCCAAGACATCAACTTCGAAATCAACCAAGGCGACGCAGTAGGCATCATTGGCCGCAACGGTGCAGGAAAAAGCACCTTGTTAAAGATTTTGTCACGAGTCACCACCCCAACCACCGGCCGCATCAACATCAAAGGCCGCGTAGCCTCTCTCTTGGAAGTCGGCACCGGCTTCCACCCCGAACTCACAGGAAGAGAAAACATCTACCTCAACGGCGCTATTTTAGGCATGCGCAAACGCGAAATAGACCGCAAGCTGGACGAGATCATCGACTTCTCTGGCGTAGAGCGTTACATTGATACGCCCGTAAAGCGTTACTCATCGGGTATGTACGTGAGACTAGCCTTTGCCGTAGCGGCGCACCTTGAATCTGAAATTTTAATCGTAGATGAGGTACTCGCCGTGGGTGATGCGGAGTTCCAGAAAAAGTGCTTAGGCAAGATGGGTGAGGTGAGTAAGGGCGAGGGTAGGACGGTGTTGTTTGTGAGTCATAATATGGGGGCTGTAAAACAATTATGTAATAAAGGCATAATGTTGAAAAATGGTGAAATAAGTTTAATGAGCGAGATTCCAATAGTCTTACAGAAATATTTTGGTGAAAATAGAGATTCACAAATATGTTATGTAGAGGGAGTTGTAAAAAATATTTCTGTGTATGTGCAAGCTGAAGATATTCACATTGAGCTAGAATATAATAGTAATAAATTCTTGGATATTCCAAATCTTGGTTTTGTTTTTAAGAACTCCCTAGGTGAAATACTATTTGGTCATAATTTGAAAATGGCAGATGACAAAAATAGTTTGTGTAATATGAATAATGGTATTATTTCTGCAAAGATTATTCAGCCAAGATTGGTATCAGGAACTTATTCACTTTCTATTTGGTTTGGAGACTCGGTAACTAATTATTTTGAGGGTATTGATGTTTTAAGTCTTGTAATAAATAATAACGCTTCATTAGGCAGAAATCTTGGTAGCTACTACCCTAAAGTAGAATATATTAATGTTCATAAATAATTATCAACTATGGAAAATAACTCAATTGAACGAATAAGCCCAAAGACACCAGAATGGGAAATGTATTATGGAAATCATATTTCAAGATATAAATTTGCACTCGAACAAATAAAACGTCTTGGTTTTGAATTAAACATTTTAGATATTGCTTGTGGAGTCGGATATGGAACTAAATTTTTATCTGATTTTTTACCAAATTCAAATTTGGTAGGGGTAGATATTTCTAGTGAGGCAATTTCTATTGCTAAATCGGAGTTTAATTCTACAAATGTTCGTTATATCGAAGCTGATTGTATGAATAGTTCTTTGTATTCTATTGAAAGCAAATTTGACATTGTAATTAGTTTTGAAACATTTGAACACTTAAAAGACCCAGATACTTTTTTAAAAAATGTATATTCAGAGTTAAAAATTGGAGGTGTACTAATTGTCTCAACTCCAAATAAACATGTTTCAAGCCCTGATCAATTAAATTGGGATTTTCATGAAGTAGAATACACACCACTTGAACTTAGGGATAAATTACAAAATGCAAGTTTCACTAATCTGAGTTTTTTTGGACAAAGCACAAGTGAATTAGATAAAGTTATAAATAATATAAAAAATGAGTTTGATAAACTCAGTTTTAATCCGTTAATACGACTAGGAAAATTTATTAAAAAAGTTACAGGTCGAGAAATAAAAAAATCGAAAATACTCGACAGTAGTTTATTTTACTCTATTCAGGAGGAAGATGTCCAATATTTAGAAAGCCTTGGTTCATTTGGACCAGATGTAACAATTGTGGTTTGTAAAAAATAATGATACTTCATTGTCTAAATAACTTCCTTCCAAATCACGTTGCTGGAATTGAAGTTTACGTATTAAACTTATGCAAATTAGATGTTGCCAGTAATTATGTTCTAATCACTGGTAAAGAGAATTTACGATATGAAATCGAGGGTGTCAAAGTATTTGTAATTGTTGAGGATAACGAATTTCTTAAGAATGTATCTAAAATAATCTCAAGTATAAATATCGATACCATACATTATCATTTATTTGAAAAAGGGAAATTATTTGAAGAACTTACCTTAATTGAATTTAAAAAAAAGAACCTCAAGTTAGTTTTTACCTTTCATTTGGTACAATATTATTGTTCGACACTAAGGTTTAAACAAAATAACTTGAAAAATTGCACTGTTGTTGCAAACGCAGATTCTTGTGCAAAATGTTATTTTGAAACATTTTACAAACCAAAATACCCTAAATTCTTAAGGAACTATTTTATTTTAAATCAATTTCAACTTTTTGTTAAAGTCAAAAATCACTTTGAAAGTTCAATTCAAGAAGTCAAATCAACACTCCATAGTTTTGAAATTATCGGCAACTTATTTGATGAACTGATTACCATTAATCCTGCTTTTTATGAAAAGTTAAATACCCATTCGCATTTAAAGAATAAATTAAAACTGATTAGTCCTGATTTTGCTGAAATTAAAAAAAAAGAAATCCAATTAAATACTATTAAACTTATTTTTTTGGGTAGAATTGAAACTTCAAAAGGCATTGATAATCTGATTGATTTTGCAAAAAAAATGAACAATGAGAATATTGAAATTGACCTATATGGACAAATCTATGATCAGAAATACTCTATTGAAAATTTCAATTCTTATTCTAAATCAAGTAAAACAAAATTGAATTACAAAGGTGCTCTGGCTCCTATCGAGGTATTAGAAGTATTGAAAAATTACGATTATTTGATTCACCCTAGTCAAATTGCTGAAATGACGCCGCTTGTAATTAAAGAATCATTTAGCGTTGGGTTGCCTGTAATTGGTAACGACATTTTCGGTATTAATACGTATGTAATAAATGGAATTAACGGGTGGCTATTAGATTTTAATAACATAAAAGAAAGTGTTGATTTTTTTAATGATTTACTCTCTGGTAAAAAGAAATTAGGTACACATTATGCCGCAGACGAATAAAGAAATTTCCATAATATTATCTGTGTATAATGGTGAAAAATTTATCGAAAAGACACTTCGATCAATTTTAAATCAAAGGTTTATTAATTTTGAGTGTATCATTATAGATGATGGTTCTACCGATAATACAAAGTCAATTATTCATGATATAATCGAAGGGAAAAAAAATTTCACATACTTTTTCAAACAAAATGGAGGTTATGTTAGTGCAAGAAATTTTGGATATTCAAAGATAAATAATGAAACAAAATATATCCATTTTATGGATGCAGATGATATTTTAGCGCCAAATTATTATTCGACATTAATTCAACTGCTGGATAAAAATCCCAAAATCAGTGCTATTTGTTCGAATCATGATTTGATTGATGTAAATGATCAAAGAATAGGTGATTCTCATTATAGCCCATTTATTATCTCAACGAGATTTGGATATAAAATTCTCCAAGGTCAATATTTCAGAATCCCATTTATTTCTATTTTTTGCTGGGGAAAGATCATTGAACCAATGGTAATTATGAGAATTTCAGCTTATGCAAAGACTACTGGTTGGGACCCTAGATTTGGTAAAGGGAAAGGCAATATAGGTGATGGGATTTTATTATTTGGAGAAATTGCTTTAGGAGGGGAAATTTGGTTTCTAAACCAGGTGCTTTATCATTACAGAAAGCACTCAAATCAATCTACCTCAGACCCCCAGTTAAATCAGTTAGCTCAAAAAAAAGTTCTTTCAATTTGGAAGGAAAAGTATAAAAATGGAATTATAAATAATTCTGAATATTATTTTTCAAAGATTTTTTTTAATACTCGTTTTCAAATGATTAGTATCAAAGGAAGCTTAAAGCATGAGTTAAGGTATACCCCATTAAAATTTGTATTTTCACTATTAGAATATTGTTTGAGATTCTTTTTGTCAATCCCTCTTGCCTTCTACAGAAGCCAAAAAATTTCAAGATTGTTCTGAAAAAAGTAATATTAATTCTTCCTTATTCATCCTTATTTCCTCTTGTGAATGGCGGAATGATAAGGTATATTAATATTTTAAATCAATTAGCGAAGTATACTTCACTTACGGTTATGACTTTTGCGAATTCTGCTGAAATTGAAATTCTGATTAACGAATTCCCGATTTTAAATGACGTGAATTTTATTAGTATTAATAATGAAGAAGAAACTCCGTTCTCTCTTTTACCAAAAAAAATTGCAGTGGCAATTTATGGAAGAGTACTTTCTGGTCGGATGTTTAAACAATCAAATGGCGTCTTGTTGTCTATATTTCCTAAATTAAATTCATTGTTAAATCATAGCCAATTTGACATTGTTATTTATGAAAATCTTGCATCGTTAGATATTGCTCGAAAAATTAAAAGTAAATATCCGAAGTCACTTCAAATATATGATGCACATAATTTTGATACTGAATTAGCATTAGATCAATATAAAATAAATGAAATATCATTAAGAAACTACTTGAATATTAAGAAAACTGAGGCTAAACTTGGAAAGTATATTGATGTATTATGGACGTGTAGTGATCGTGAAAAAAAGTTATTTCAAGATGCCAATAAGAATCTTATCGCCCAAATAGATATAATTCCTAATGGGGCAGTACTTCCTGAAATCAAAGTTAAAATTCAAGAAAAAGGCCCCAAAAAGTTACTTTTTGTTGGATCTTTAAATTATAGCCCTAATGATATCGGGTTACAATGGCTAATTGCTTCTGTTTTACCAAAGATTTCTCAAAATTTTAAACTTCAAATTATAGGGTCAGGGTTACCTTCAATTGAACTAATTGAATTGATTCAAAAATCACCATCAATTGAATTCTTAGGGTTTGTTGAATCTTTGGAATCTTATTATGAAAATACTGACATTGTCGTAATTCCGATCTTAACAGGTAGCGGAACAAGGCTAAAAGCTTTGGAGGCTATGAGTTATCAATGCGCAATTATTAGTACATCAAAAGGTGTCGAGGGCTTGGAAATAACCGATCAGGTTATTATTCGAGAAACACCGATTGAATTCGCTAATACGATAGATGAAATTCTATTAAATTCAGAACAGAAAGTTTCTTTAGGAATTAAAGCGAGAAAACTAATAGCGGATAGATATTCGTGGGATATCATTGGTAAAAAAATATTCAAATCAATTAGTTCAATTAATGCTGAAAAGTAGAATATTATTTTGGCAATAATCGAAATATAATCTTAAAACCTAAAATTTCAAACTATCAATGTCTAATTATCCCACCATCTCAGTTTTAATGACTGCCTATAATCGGGAAAAGTACATTCAAGAAGCGATTGAAAGTGTTTTGGCATCATCCTACAAAGATTTTGAGTTAGTAATTGTGGATGATTGTTCAAGCGATAAAACTGTAGAAATAGCAAAACGATACGAAGCCAAAGACATTCGAGTTAAGGTATTCGTTAATGAGAAGAATTTAGGGGATTATCCGAATCGAAATAAAGCAGCGAGTTATGGTCGTGGTAAGTATTTAAAATATTTAGATAGTGACGATGTAATGCGAAAAGACTGTCTTGAAAAAATGGTTTCCCAGATGGAGCTTTATCCAGAATGCGCTTTTGGAATAAGTTCCAGAAGTTTAAACCATTCAATTATCCACACACCAGAAAATTCATATCGGGTTCATTTTTTCGAAAGGGGAATATTGGATATTAGTCCAAGTGGCAGTATTATTCGATCTGATGTTTTTAAAAAAGAGAACGGCTTTTGGAATTTAAGATGTGTAAGTGATTTTGAGTTTTGGTTACGAATTGCTAAAAAACATGCAGTAATTGAGATGGAGAAGGATCTTATCTACTGGAGGGAACATGATGGTCAAGAGATAAATCTTGGAAGAAAAGAATACCTCGAGCATAACATTAATATTGTTTCTGAAAAATTGAAAGGATCATGTTTGTCAGAGGCGGAACAAAACGATATATTAAAAAGATATCGAAAAGCTACCTCAAGACAAATTTTAAAGAATTTTCGCCCCCTACATATTTTAGAGGCAATTCGTCTATTTCGGATTAATAAATTGAGTCTTTTTGATGCAATCTGATTTAGTTTCTATAATAATACCTGCTTTCAATGCAGAAATGTATATTGAAGATTGTTTAAACTCTGTAATAAATCAGACATATCAGAACATTGAAATAATTGTAGTTAATGATGGCTCTACCGATCTTACTCTAGAGCTTGTTAATTCGTTCAACGACCCGAGAATAATATTGATAAATCAAGAAAACAAAGGTTGCTCCGCGTCGAAAAATCAAGGATTAAGAATTGCCAACGGAGATTTTATTCAATATTTAGATGCAGACGACTTCCTGAGCTCAGATAAAATTGAAAAACAAGTTAATAAACTCAGATTTAAAAAGAATAGTACGGCTGTTTGTAAAACAGTTATAATCTCTGATAATGATGAAATTAATGGATTAGAAATTGACACCGATTTGATAAAATGCGGGGGGAATGGCAAAGATTTCCTATTATCATTGTGGGGGTTAAATGGAAGGTCAGGTATGGTACAGCCAAATGCTTATTTGATATCGAAAAGTGTTGCTAATGAAATTGGAGAATGGAATGAGGATATATCTCCCTCTCCTGATGAAGATGGGGAATATTTTGCCAGAGTTCTGCTTGCTACAGAAACGGTCTACTATACTGAAGGTGTAAATTACTATCGAAAAATGTCAAAAACAAAATCGTTATCACAAAGCTTTTCGTTCGAACGAGCACTTAATCTGTTAGACACTGTTGAACTAAAGTTTAGTCATTTGTTTAAAGTTGATAATACAAAGCGTGTACATAAACTTTATCAGTTAAGTATATCTCAAGTCGCTTATCAATTTGGTGTCCAATACCCAAAGTTGGTAGATTACTCATTGGAAAAAATTCAGGTTAAAAGGATGAAAACATTAAGGATTAGAAATCCATGGTTGTTTATGTTCTTTTCTTATGTTATTGGTTTCAAAAACACGCTTTTATTGAAAAGACTACTATTAAACTATAATAGAACAAAAGTAAAACCATGAAAATCTCAATCTGTATTCCACAATATAATCGAATTGAATATTTGATTAAATCCTTGGACGAGCTACAAGGTCAAAGTTATTCTGATTTTGAAGTGGTCATTTCAGATGATTGTTCTCAGGATGACACAACAAATCAAATACAGGAATATCTCAAGGCTTCGAAATATCCAATCACCTATTTTAGATTTGATCAAAATCAAGGATATGATCGGAATCTTAGAAAATCTATGGAACTTGCGGTTGGTGAATATTGCTTCGTCCTTGGAAATGACGATACGCTATCTCACAGCCATGTATTGAGAGACTTAGAAGATTTCTTAGTCAAGAATAATTTTCCAGATTTAGGCTTTTGTAATTACCAAGAATATTCAAATGATAAAATTTTAACGAGAAGAGCACTTGAGACAAAAATAATTGGTGCTGGGCCTGATATCGGTATAAAAAACTACAGTTGCTTTAGTTTTGTTGGAGGCTTGATTTTTAAGAAGTCGACATTTGACCAGTACAATACTGAAATTTTTGATAGATCAATCTTTGCACAAATTGCACTAGCTTTGAATATGATTTGCAACGGAGCAATTTTATTCAGTATCAATGAAAGTTGGGTCAAAAAAGATATTACGATTGGCAATGACGAAAAAAGTAATTCTTATCGAGACTTCATAAATAGGTCATACACTAAAATTAAACCTGCTGATGGCGGCTTAATGTCTGTAATAAATGTTTTATCAAAAGTGCTTGATCAAAATAAGATGCTCACAATGGCACGTATGAATTATATTTTCTCTAAAATATTGTTTAACACATATCCATTTTGGATATTGGATTACAAACGAAATAAAGCAACCCCTGCTGCCATAGGCTTATACCTAGGCCTCATGCCTCACCGTTTTGTACAATTCGCCCGACTTAACAGCTTACAAAAAGTGAAATTCACAATTGGATTTCAAGTTATTACATTGGTTTCGTTTTTGATACCAAGTGTTATTTTTTTTAGATATAAAGAACAAATTTATTCGTGGGCCAAGAAGGTATTCTAATTTTAGGTTCAAATCATCTTGCAGCTTTAGAATTAATCTATTCAAGTGAATTGACCAAACTCGGTACACGAAATAAAATAGTAGGTACACAAAACTTGTTTTTAGCTTATTATACAAAGTCATTATTGAATAAAATAATATACAGGTTAGGGATTAGCAAAATTGAGTCAAAAATTCAAAAAATAATTAAGGCAGAAATTTTAGAATATAATCCAAAGACTGTTCTCGTGTTTAAAGGAATGGAAATACAGCCTCAAACTTTGCAATGGATCAAATTCAAAGGAATTAAAGTTTTAAATTATAATCCAGATAGCCCATTTATTTTTTCAGGAAGAGGAAGTGGTAATAAAAATGTTACTAATTCTCTTTCTTTATTTGATTACTACATCACATATGATAAAGCCATAAATAAAGAGTTGGTAAATAGATCTGTAAAGTCAGCAATTATACCTTTTGGATTTGATTGGAGTGGTTTTAATTATATAGAACTTGAAGAAAAGGATGAAGTATTTAAACTTTGTTTTCTTGGCAATGCAGATAAATTTAGAATTGATTTTTTAGAGCAAATAGCTCAAAAAGGAGTAAAAATTGATGTTTACGGCGAAAATTGGTCTGATTGTAAACTCCATGAGAATATCAGCACATTTGGCCCCAAATATGGCGCAGAATTCTGGGAAATACTTCAAAAATATGCTCTACAATTAAATTTGTTACGCCCTCATAATTTGAATTCGCATAACATGAGAAGTTTTGACATACCCGGTGCAGGTGGTATAATGTTAGCTCCCAGAACTCCTGATCATCAGACTTACTTCAAAGAATTTGCCGAGGTATTTTTGTTCTCAGATGTAAACGAAGCGCACAAACACATTCAGTTAATTCTTAATTTGAGCTTTTCTGAGCGTAATGAGATTAGACAGGCTGCCAGATTAAAAGCAAAGGAGTATCATACCTATACGCATAGAACATTGCAATTAGTTAATTATCTAGATGTCCAATAAAATTGCAATTCTTCATTTCAACATTATCGAAAAATACCCACCGGTAATGAACTTCATCTTTGATGCTTTAGAAGAAAACCCATCGCAAAAAATTATAGTTTTTACTACAAAAAATTCCACATCATTTACAACACCTCACTTCCCAAACACCAAAATTTATCGTTTTGGGACTATTAGCGCTAATCCATTTAAAAGATATGCATCTTATGTTTGGTTCAACCTGATGAGTTCAGTTCTTTTGTTGATAAATAGAGTTGATAAAATAACAGTTTTCGAAACACTCTCCATATTCCCATTTTGGCTAGTTTCTAAGATATTTAAAAGTAAAAAAGGGCATGTTCATTTTCATGAATACATAAGTGAAGCTGAACGATCTGCAAGTTCGGCATACATGAAGTTTTTATTTAAACTCGAAGATCAGATTCTTAAAAAGTATTCCTGTAGCCAAACTAATGAAGACCGAAAGCAATTGTTGTTAACTGACAAGCCATTTTTAAAGCCAGAAATGGTTGAGTTGAGGCCAAATATGCCTCCAAAGTCTTGGTGGAACAATTATGGTCAATTCAAGAAGAAAAGTTCCAACGCAAAATTAAATTTGGTGTACGTAGGCGCTTTTGATAACAAAACTATGTATGTCAAAGAAGTGCTAGATTGGGTTATTGCCAATCAAGAGCAACTAGAACTTACTATTATTAGCCAACAGCTAGACGAACACACCAAAGATTTGATTGCTAGTTATGATACAACGGCAATAAAGTTGATAGAACCGGTCAATTATTATGAATTGCCAAAGGAATTGGTAAAGTATGACGTTGGATTAGTCCTTTATAAAGGTGTTATAGACAATCACAAATTTTCAGTGCCAAATAAAGTATATGAATATTTGGCTTGCGGTTTAATGGTAATTGCAGATAGAGAGCTAAAAACAACGGTTCAATTGGGTCATATAAAAATTCATATCGTTGATTTTCTTAACTTAAAGAAATCATCATTTTTTATTTAGAAACATTAGATTGAAATCAACAATTAGTTTTTTATTAGGTTCTTTTTCGGGGTTACTATATTTTAATGAAATATACTCGTCACTTTCAATTGGGATTTTTGTACTCTTATTGTACGTAATTTTCTTTAAATCAAATCAACAATTTGTTTTTCGCGAGTGGGCATTGATATTGTACGCTTTAAACTATTTGGTGGCACCCGCAATAACCTATATTCAGCCGGAGGAAGTTATTTTATATGGGATGAAAATTCCGCGTGATGAATACTTTATCTTAGCTATTCCTGGTTTTATTTCTCTAACAGTTGGAATGTACATTCTACCTTCAAAAATTTTTACAATCAGTACAAAAGAAGTGGACAGCGGAGCATTACTCAATAAAAAGTTTTTGATAAATATTACAATATTCTCATTGTTGATTAGATTAGTGTATTCATCGGTACCAGGTGAACTTAGTTTTGTATTTTATCTAATTTCTCTTTTACGTTTTGTAAGCTCTTTTGCTCTTTTGTCAATTGACCGCCGTCTTTGGTATTGGCCAACTCTTGTTTTGTCTTTAGAATTATTAGCAGCTTTTCTAGTCGGAATGTATCACGATGCAATAATGTGGATAATATTTTTTGGATTATATTTTATTTACGCAATTAAGCCATCATTACGGGTAAAGTTAATAGGTGCTTCGGCAGTTATTACATTAATATTATTCGTTCAAGCTGTAAAAGCGATTTATCGATCAGAAGTCTGGTTTGGTGGGAAAGAAGCCAACATAGAAACAGCATTTGAAGTGGGTTCCCAAAAAGCTAGTTCAGATGCAATATTGGGTGAAGAGAATTTGCTTGGAACCGTGAACAGAGGGAATCAGGCTTGGATTTTTGCAAGCACTGTTGATAACATGGATCGCACAAAGAAATTTCAAGGTTTAACGAATGTCAATAAATATTTAGAAGCTGCCCTTTTACCGAGATTTTTAGCGCCCGATAAAATTAGGTCAGGGGACAAGGTTATTTTTAATGAATTCTCAGGACATACGATTAATGAAAATACTTCTATGGGGCTGGGTATTTTTGCCGATGGGTATATTGCCTATGGCGCATGGGGAGTATCTATTTTTGGGTTTGTCTTAGGCTTGATGTTTTCATTAACATTTAAGTTGGTGGAACGTTGGACAAAAGTTTCGCCATTTTATGTACTCCTACTTCTTCCATTATTGAATTACGCCGTAAGGCCGGATTGTGAGTTGCAAACTACTATCAATCACTTATTTAAAGGAATTCTGCTTTACGGATTTTTGGTATACCTGACTCGTAAACGCTTTACCCTTGATTCGCAAGAGAACAAACGGAAATTGGTTCACCTTAATTTAGTGGGTAGCAAATAAATTTCTATGTGCGGCATAGCCGGTCAACTTTCCACCACTAACATTCAGCCCAACACCCAATCCGTTTTGGCGGCTTTGGCGCATCGTGGTCCAGACGCGCAGGCGTTTTGGTCTTCTGACAATATTTGCCTGTGGCATGCGCGCTTGAGTATCATTGATACCGACGCGCGGGCAAATCAGCCTTTTACAGACGTAACGGGTAGGTATGTGTTGGTGTTTAATGGCGAGATTTATAATTACCATGCTTTGAAGGCAACGCTCAGTTTTGATTGGCAAACGAGTTCAGATACCGAACTCTTAATGGAGTGGTTGAAGGCTTACGGCCATAGTCGCTTAGATGAGCTTGAAGGCATGTTTGCGTTTGCGTTTTACGATACCCAATCCAATACTTGTATCTTGGCGAGAGATCGCTTTGGGAAGAAGCCGCTATACTTGCACAAAACCGCTGAGGTGTTTTCGTTTGCATCTGAGGTGAGGGTATTGCTGAAAATGCAGCCTGAGGCCGCTTACACAACACGCCAGCAGCTCAGTAATTGGTTGTATTGGCAAAGTATTCCGGGGCAAGAGAGCCTCTTGCCAGAAATTACGCAGTTAGCGCCAGGTACTTACCTGGAATGGAACGGTGGTGAATGGGTTCAACATTCTTTTTGCTCCTGGCAGACTCCAACATTGGTTCAAACCAATGAAGATACCGTACTTTCTGATTTAAAAAAGACCGTAAGCGCAGCCGTTCAAAAACGCTTGGTTGCCGACGTACCTTTTGCTACTTTCTTGTCAGGTGGGGTAGACTCCAGCATTATTACCGCCTTAGCAGCTCAACAACTAGGGGCCTCGTTAAATACCTTTACGGTTTCTTTTGATGAAGCAGCATTTTCTGAACATCATATTGCGGCAGAAGTTGCGAAGCGCTACGGCACACAGCATCATGAAATTAGGCTAACGCCTCAAGATTTCTTAAAAGAAATTGAAGCAGGTTTGGCTGCTACAGACCACCCAAGTGGCGATGGCTTGAATACTTATGTGGTTTCTAAACATACGCAAGCTGCGGGTTTTAAAATGGCCCTGTCGGGCATTGGTGGCGATGAATGGTTTTTGGGTTATCATTACTTTACGGCACTAGATGCGCTGAAGAAAAAGCAAGTGCTGCGGCATCTCAGTTCTTTTACAGGTTTATTGCCTTTGCGCTATCGCAAAGCCATGGATGTATTGGCCAACTTAGATAAAGGCGCTGCCGCTTATGCGTATCAGCGCATTTTGTTTGATTGCTATACTGTTCAAAAGGCTTTTGGCTTGCCTTTGCCTACTTTGCAGCCAAGCGCTGCAGTGTGGCCCGATACCATGAGTGCGCGTTCTGTAGAAGAATGGCGCTACTATACCCAACCCGTTTTGCTGCGCGATACCGACCAATACAGTATGGCGGTGGGCCTCGAGCTGCGCGCGCCTTTCATGGATCAAGATGTAGTCGATTTTGCGCTGAGTTTGCCAGACGAAATCAAGCGCGGCACGCGCTCTAAATATTTGCTCATAGAAGCATTCAAAGAGTTGTTACCTACAAGCGTATATGAGCGCAAAAAACAAGGCTTTACCTTGCCGTGGGAGCAATGGATGCGCCATGAGCTCAAAGAATTTTGCCAAAACCGCATTGCGGCTTTCGCCCAACGCATAGATGCGCCACAACTCAACACCGAGTGGGCGCAATTTGTGTTGGGTAGGGGGCAATGGTCATGGTCTCGCCTTTGGAGTATTGTTGCTTTAGAGGATTATTTAATAAGAAATGAAATTACTGTTCGCGCATAGAAAACCACGCCCTTACGGGAATTTCAGTATTGAAAACTACTTTCAGACCCTGAGCCCTTTTTTAGAAAAAGAAGCGGAGCTTGTGCATTGGCAGGCGCCGCACTTTTCGAATGGCATTGTTCCGCGGTACATGAGTGTAAAAGCTTTGGAAACCAAAGTAGAAAAATGGCGCCCAAACATTACGCATGTGAGTGGCGATGTGCATTTTTTAATGTGGGGTATTCCCAAAGGGAAACGTGTGCTCACCATTCACGACATCGGTTTCTTGCGCGAGGCCAAAGGGCTTAAATATCAGCTCTTGCGCTATTTTTGGCTCACTGGGCCCGTTAAAAAAGCCCATGTCATTACTTGCGTGAGTACCGCAACAAAAAATGAAATCCTGCGCCATTTGCCAAAAGCAAGGCGTATTCAAGTCATACCTACGGTTGTAGATCAGCGTTTTGTCAGAGCCGATAAAGCGTTCAATACCGAATGCCCAACCATTTTGCTTTTAGGTTCGGCACCTAATAAAAACCTCAAGCGCGTGCTGAAAGCCACCCAAGGCCTGAACGTGAAGCTGAGTATTGTTGCAAAGCTAGATGCAGAAGAATTAGAACTTCTGCAAGGTCAAAAATATGAGGTATGTGAGAGCATTCCTTTTGAAGATTTACTTGAGAAATACAAGCAAGCCGATATCGTTTCTTTGTGTTCTACCCACGAAGGTTTTGGCATGCCCATTATTGAAGCCCAAGCAACGGGTAGGGTGGTCATAACCAGCAACTGCTCTTCGATGCCCGATGTTGCGGGCAAAGGAGCTTTGCTAGTAGATCCTTTTTCTGTTAAAAGTATCAAAGAGGGGCTACAGCAATTGATTTCTAACGACTCGTTGAGAAACGAGCTCATTGCTGCAGGTTTTGAAAACTGCAAGCGCTTTGACCCAGCAGTGGTGGCGCAGAAATATTTAAAAATATACAGAAAATTAATTCCAGATAATGTATTATCCTAAATTGAATTCATTACGGGCCATTGCAATTATTTTGGTTTTAATTGAACATTTTGCTTATGCAATAGGATCACATTTTTCTGCAGGCTATTATGGTGTTGATTTGTTTTTTGTGCTTTCTGGATTTTTGATTACAAATATCCTACTAAAGAAAAATGATAACACGAATTTTAAAAACTGGGTCAATTTTATTGGCAGAAGAGCACTAAGAATCTTTCCAATATACTATTTAACCATTCTTGTGCTCCTTATCTTTGATTATCAACCACTCAAACAAGAATTGTTATACGTTGCTACTTACACTTACAATTATGCATGGGAATATTTTGAATTACCATTGAGTAATATTTCTCACTTTTGGTCATTAGCAGTAGAAGAGCAATTTTACTTGGTTTGGCCAATTATCGTATTGTCGTTTTTGAAATTCAAGAGAGTATTACTAATCATTATGGTTTTTGTCTATGTAGTTTGTAGCTTACAACTTTGCTTTAATATTTTTGAAAACTTAGCACTGTTCAATTCAGTTGGATTATTCCCGCAAGCTAATTCACTAGCCCTAGGCGGCTTAGGTTCGCTACTCTTGAAACACAGGCTAATACCGAAGTATATACTTTACAATAAGGGGCTTGAGTATTTACTTTACTTCCTTTTATTTTACGCACTAATATTCGCTGGAACGGAAAAATTACTTATTTGTCCAATTATATCATTAATCTTTATTCTTAAAATAACTGAAGATTCAGTTAAGGTTAATTTATTCAATAAGATTTTGAGTTCTTCTAAACTTATGTTTATTGGTTCAATAAGTTATGGTATTTATGTATATCATTTACCTCTAGAACATTATGTAACAACCTTTGTTTTCGACCCTTATTTTTGGCAGCTCATTCCATTTGACAAATTAGGATCATTATCAGTGCTTCAGTATCACTCTTGGGCAATAAAATTACCTCTCTATTCAATTTTATCTATCGGCATTGCTCATATCTCCTTTAGCTATATTGAAAAACCTATACTAGGTTTGAAAGACAAATATTTCAAGTAGGCTGAAAGTTTTCATCACCATAGATTGGTTTTTACCCGGTACCAACTCCGGTGGGCCGGTGCGTTCGGTTGCCAACCTGATTGCGGCTTTGCCTGATTGTCAGTTTTATGTGTTTACCCGCAATACCGATTATTGCGCTACCGAAGCCTATGAAGGAATTACACCCAATACTTGGGTGAAGTTTAGTGAGAATTGCGAGGTGTATTATTGTTCTGAACAAAATATATCAAAAGCTACGCTTGCAGCGCAACTCAAAGCCATTGCGCCAGATGTGCTTTACATCAACGGCATTTACTCTAAAGCGTTTTCGCGCTGGCCAGTTTCAATTGGGAAGGCATTAAAGCTAAAAACTGTGGTTGCAGCTAGGGGTATGCTTAGTCCGCATGCCTTGGGTGTGAAGCCCTTCAAGAAGTACCTTTTCTTGACCTGGATGCGTTGGCTCTCTGCCTACGCACACGTGATTTTTCATGCTACTTCTGAGGTGGAAAAAACAGATATTCAAAAAGTACTTGGTGGCCAACTCAATGTG
>Ga0208168_1000040_pt1 | contig 43726 bp, 44 predicted proteins | sample Colrivmet1547A02_FD_187643 | JGI IMG/M metagenome (GOLD analysis project Ga0208168, IMG submission 187643) | Estuarine microbial communities from the Columbia River estuary - metaG 1547A-02 (SPAdes) (version 2) | ecosystem: Environmental > Aquatic > Marine > Intertidal zone > Estuary | place...
TTACAAAAATGTCTCCGATTTGATCTATATCAAAGCCCGTGCAAAGTGACTCCGCCAAACAAAATGTAAGTGCGCTATCATCAGACCAAGTTCCAGGAGGCAAATGATAGGTTCCAAAACCACGCATGTCTGTGACCGGATTTTGCTTCAAGACTTCTCGCCTTGTAAATTCTACAGGAACGCCTAGTGCGTCACCAACTGCGACTCCGAAGGTGGAAGACAAAATTAAATAACACTTCGGATTTAAATTCATTACTCAAACTAAATATCAATAAAAATTACGGTTAATATTTGCTTGTAAATTAGGATTGTTTAGAATAATACAAGGTAGAAAATATAACTTGAATATTGAGAATTAGCCCTTAAAAATTTGAGTTAACTCATACTTTGGACGAATTTATAAAACGTTTATTAGATTTATTTTTATCTTTCTATTCATAAGTTAAATCAGCAAAATATTACTACATGAATAGAAGAGATATATTTAAACGTGCGTTAACTGCATTCATAGATCGAAATGGAGACAATCTAACAAGTTCAGAAATCGAGCCTATTGCTATGAATCTTGCATACCTTGAAGTATCACAAGCAAAAAAATCAGGCAAATCAATTAATGCCATCAACGTTTTAATTGAATATGTTCAAATAGCTAATGAAACTTTTCCACTATTAAACTTTCATTCAGAATCTGTATTATTCGGTTATCAAGCCACATTGCATTGGGATGGTCTTTGGGAATTTCTACAAAACTATTTTAGCAGTAAATTGGGTTGGAGTATTGATGTAGAAGATCTTATTACGGAAAGATTTGATTCATCGTGCCACACCCGGGAAGAATATGGGCAATTCATCACTAAATCCAATACGAAACGCAAAGTTGAACTAATGTTCAAAGAAGATTATAATATAGTTATCGTTAGAATATCAGAGAGCCTTTCCGACAAAAAGGCAATGTTAGAGAGCGTAAATGGTAGAAGTAAAATTTATCGAGGAACAGACCCAGATTATCGATTTACGGTTGTTTACGATAACTTCGGTACTATTGAAGAGTTTATTTTAGAACTGATACCTCGTAGTTTAAAAATAATATATCATGAGTAGACTCGTAGCTCTTTATAATGACAATGTGTTCATTCACTTATGCATTGAATTATCTGAAGGCTTTTCTCAAATCAATGAATTTATAAGTAAAATGCGGAGTTCTGGCAATTTAAAATCCAGAAATAAATTAATAAATATTTATTCGAGTATTTTTGAAATAGGAAAGTACTCAACGTTTTTTAAATATGAAGTTGAGAGGGTTATCAAACCTCATTATTCAAGATTCAGTGGAAACGAATATATACTCACTGAAGGCAATTCATCTTACCATATTTTATTAAAAATTGCAGATATAGATCTTTTAGAATTGGATCGAATTTATAATTATCAATTAACTGGATTGTTGAGAATGTATAAAAATATGTTCTCTATAATTGATGCACCAGAACATGAACTAACACAGGATTCATTAAAGAAAAGAGAGGTTTTGATTCAAAATCTTTTAGGTCAAATGCAACTTTTTCTAGACTCCGTATATAGAAGAGATGAAATCAAGGCAAGAGAAAAGCTTGAAAATGAAATTATAATGAACATACCGTATAACGGATTTTATCATTTAACCCATATTTCGAACCTAAAAAGCATCGTTGAAAAGGGAATTTTATCGAGAAATAAATTGCACTTACAGGGAATAATGCTTAGTGACATATCCAATACTGATATTCAAAATAAACGTATGAGACCTGAATCCATCTATGGAAGAATGATTCATGATTATGTCCCCCTCTATATAAATCCAAAAAATCCATTTTTAAACTCAACAAAAGTTCGTAATACATTCGATAATATTGTATTAATTGAGATTTACCCTCACATACTAGTTCAGCAAGAGAAGACACTTTTCTCTGATGGTAATGCAGCAGAAAAGGAAACAAATTTTTTCGGTAAAAAAAATGACTTGGAGAAAGTAAATTGGACTTTACTTCAGAATGGTAAATGGTCAGAAGATGAAAGTAAGCGAGTAATGTGCTCTGAAGTATTAATACCCGATGTTGTAAATTGTGAATATATTCAAAAGATATTCATCAATAATTATAATAATTTGGAAGAGGTCATGAAGTCCCAAATAAATTCATTGGGAATTAAACTTGAAATAAATAGTAATTTATTTAATCTGGAGTATGAGTTTAATTAATATAATATCCGTACCAACATCATCAGGAATTAAAACGATTGAAGTTCACAATAAAGACATCACCAATTTGGATTGGGATGTTGATCTTCTTGTTGTTTCGGCATTTCATGGAAGTTATACGCCTGCGCCACAAACTGTAATTAAAGCCCTTGAAGATAATAAATCAATTAACTTTTCGGAACTTGCTCGTTATCCTGAAGTCGATCTTAGAATTCCCTTAAGTTGTTGGGTTTCTCATCCCGTAGAGACACTTGGAAATTGTAGAATATTATGCATTGAAGGTATCAAAACAAGCATTGAAAATAACGGTGGAAGTGATGAAGCGCTATCAAATCTGTTTGGAACAATAGCGTTACTTTCTCATAAAAATATGACAATTTCTAAAATTGCAATGCCTTTATTAGGTACTGGCCACCAAGGAAATGATATTGTAAAAGTACTCCCTGTTCTCGTTGAGAAAGCGATTCATACTTTACTTCATGTTAACACTATAAGCACTATTTATTTTGTCGAAATTGATTCAAATAGAGTATCCCAAATCGATGAAACGATAAATACGCATCTCCAAAGAGAATATGATAAGCTTGAGTCTGTATTTGAAGATGACTCTCTAGTTCAATTGTTCGGGGGTGTAATCTCGAAATTATTACAAGTCAAATCAGTCAATCATAGATTATCGAGAAGTAACACCATTAACAACCTAATTTCAAAGATTTTAAGAAAAGATTTAAGATTTTATGAATTGGGAATCCTTTCCAGAAAAACAGTAGAATTATTAGTTAAAGAAATTAGTGGATTGCCAGAGACCAAAGAATATTCATTAAACGACCATATCAATGAACTTAGATTGAAAAATGTAGCCGACTGGATGATAACATATATGCATACTTTACGTGTTTTTGGAAACTCAGTGGCTCATGAGGGCATTGAAAAGACGTTTCCAAATCATATGGAAAAAGCAGATATCTTGGTTTTTGCGCATGCCTTCAGTAGATTTCTCGATTTCTATCTAAAATTCAAAGAAGAAAAAAGATAACAAATGTTCTTTTTTTAAATCACATACTCTCTAATTAGAAGAATTAGTGAGAGTCGTTTTGATGTGAGAAGCGCACATAACAGATTTCTTTGATGAAAAGAATTATATCATTAAAAGCACCCTTATCTATCATAGTTTTGAGAATCAAATAAAATTAAATAGTTTTGATTTAAAGCGACATTAGAATTGGTGAAAAGTTCACCATTGTATGACGACCTGCAATCTTTCACAAAGAAAGTTTTTTAGAATTATAAGGCTTACAAGATTCATGATCCAAACATATTAATTATAAATTACTCTTTAAACATCAAATAATGACACCAATTCAAGAAATGGTAATGACCTTATTTACCAAAACGACTATAGATAATGTAAAAGAACTATTCAAAAACGGAGGGGAAATTTCTTCAGTTGATAGTTTTGATATGAGTTTTAGATTATATAAACCAACGCCGAACTTCATCAACTTAGAATTACTAATTCAAATCCCAATTGAAACTGGTGAAGAACAAGATATTCATGGTATTGGTAGAGGAAGATTGGAAAAATCGGTAATGTTTTTTAAACCAATAGGTTATTTTGCTCAAAAGAAGGGGTTTCTAACATCAGAACTTGAAATAACGATATTAAAAGAATTCGAAAACGATCTTGATTATTTACTCAAATCCGGAAAGATTTCATCAAACGTAAAAATAAACAGACTAACGTTAGAAGAAAACGCTGTATTAGCTGCGTTTTCAATGGAGGCGGCCAACAATGCTCAAAAATATGAAGATGCGTCTTTCACTGCGAATGGACTTTATTGTGATATATTTATGACGTTTGAAGGATTTCCCCAAGTATTTCTAGATGATAGATATGGTTTAAATGGACCTATTGCGGCCTATTTAATTAAAGAACAAAATTCTGTAAAACCAATTGTTCGTTTTAAAGAACTCTTTGATAAATTTTACTCAATGAGTTTATTGACTGCATTTAAAAGACTTTAAACACCAAATCCACAGGTGTTTAAATTTCATATTAGGTAATCAATTTTAATGATGTGATAAAAATCTTTCATTTAGTATATCTTCACAGATATAGATTAATAAAAACTAAAATCTTATAATAAAATGGGACTATTCGATAATTTTTTTGGTAGCGATAATAATGAAAAAAAAAGCCAAACCTCTGTTGATTACATTCGATTAAATCTATTGGCCAAACTTGGGGAAGAAAATCTTGAATCAAAAAAATTTCATGATGCAATTAAGTACCTAAAAGAGTTTTTTGAACTTATGGAACGTAATTATTTTCCTGACTTAAATCATCTAATTCAACCTTGTTACTTTAATCTTGCATTATCTTACACGAATATAGCAGACTACTCGAATTCAATTAAATTTTGGTCAAAATTTATCGATAACGATAAAACAAATTTTAATGCATACTTTGAAAGAATGCAGTCATACTTTGCACTCAACATGTTTAATGAGGCGTTGCTTGATATAGAACACGCCATAAAGTTAAAACCAGATCGTGACGAACTATACATAAATAAAGGAATAGCATACTTAAATATGGGGAACAAAATAGAAGCTCGAAGAGCTCTTTTGAGAGCAGTTGTAATGGGCAATAGTGATGCTCAAAAATATATTAATGACTACTGCTAAAGTCACATTAAGTTTATCGTTTACCATAATAGACCAATTTATAGATGGTTCTTTGAGTTTCAAATAGGATTTACATGGACTTATTTCTGAATAGGTTATTGATGTTATATATAATCCACTTCCAAAAATCCAACTCAAAGTCAACTTAATTCAACTTAAAGTCAACTTAAGTTGGAAATGGCCGAATAACACGTGAATTGATTTTTTGCATTTTGTTGTACGTTCATACAACAAATCAGCGCAAATCTTAACTTAAGCTAGCTTTAAGTTGGAATTGTTATTTTTCAAAATAACACTACCGGTTACCTGCGAATGATTCATCGCCCCGATGGTGTTATCTCTAAAAATAACCCCTATACTTCTGTGCAGTGAGTTCGGCGTCGAGTTTGAGGTATTTGAGGAAGTTGCGCTCAGAGGTGTGGCCGCTGAATTTCATGATGGCTTGGGCCGGCATTCCTTTGAGGAATTTGAGGGTGCAGAAAGTGCGGCGGCAGGTGTGTGACGATACCTCTTCGTATTTGAGTTTGGTGACTTTGACGGTTTTTCCTGCGATTTCTCGGTAGAATTTGATTTCGTCATTCATGCCTACATTCTGGCAAATTTCTCGAATGATTTTATTGAAACGCGTGAGTTGGCTTCTTTCGTAATTCGGGAGAACTCCGTTATACTTGTTTAGGATGCGTTTGAAGCGATCAGAAAGCGGAATGATGACTTTTTTGGCCCCTTGCTTTTTGGTTTTCTTCGGGACAATATGCAACTCTTCACGCATGAAGTCGTGGGGTTGGATGCGAGAATAGTCGCTGAAGCGCAAACCGCTTTCGCAGCCAATTAAAAATAGATCACGGACAATTTGTTGGGCACTGTCTTCTAATTTGGCTTTGTCAAGGGTATTGAGGTCATCTTCAGTAAGGTAAATCTTATCGACGTCTTCCATGATGGTCGGGTAACCTTTCAAACTGAATCGGGTGGTGATGTTTTTATCAAAGCACCAGTTAAAGAAGGACTTGATATTCTTGTTCTCCTTGCCAATAGTATTAGGCATGAGGCCTGGGTCGCCTTCGGAGTTGATGGCAACAAACGAAAGATAATTGATCCACTCTTCATTGAAGTTGCTGCTTTGGGCATTGATTAAAGAAAAGGTCAGCGGGCGGCCAATGATTTTTTCGGTATTCAGCAAATGCTTGCGTAAGCCGTTATGGTAATGGCGCACATCTGGGTTGATTTTGCGCTTCTCGGCTACAAAGTCTTCAAAGTGATCCCAGAATTTTTTGGCCTTGCGGCTTTTGTTGGGCACCTTATTGAGTTTCAAGAGGTCGGCTTTGATGACCTCTGGGCTTGGAAAAAAGTCTTCGTCACGGTATTTTTTCAAGAGCGAAGCCATGACAAGTTCATACAAATCTAATTTGTCATTAATGGTGTTGGATTCTTCGTTATCAATAGTTACTTTTACACGTTGCTTCTTCTCAAGCCAAAGTTTGGGGTCCACGGAAATTCCTGTCGAAATCCGAACCCGATGATTGTCGTAAAAAACAGTCATTTGAATGCTTGATTTTCGAAGGGAGTTTACATCCCTCAAATAGAACTTTACCATTGTTAATATCTTTCTACAAAGTTACACAAAACCGTGGACGGATTCGTGGACGGATTAGGTTGCACTATGTTGTTTTCAACATTTGTAATCTTACAAAATATTTTTGTAACTAATTGATTTATAGTGTTTTATACTCAATTTTAAGCGAACCTCTGAAACCCTTGAAAACACTAGAATGGCCAAACCGTCCAGACCGCAAAACGCTTCGTTAAAGACAAGTCCTATATGGCTGTAGGAATTAGAAAACCCTAGAATGTATCAATGTTCTAGGGTTTTTGCTTTTATGGACTTTTCACTTCAAATTTTCAAGGGGGGGGACGGAAGGGGGGACTTATTCGGGTCATTTTAGTTCTTCTGCGCGTTTTATACCATTATTTGGTATATATCGCTCTGTAAAACTAAACGAGCAGTAGTAAGAAAGCTTGAATTTCTGTCACATATTTAGCAACTATTTGTGACATTTATAATTATCAGCAAATAATTGCAATCATGTCGCAAATATCTCCTATTTTTGCGACATAATTATAATTTAATTATGATTCAAAGCATTGATGATAAAGTAATTAAAAAAATTAAAAAAGCGAAGGGGGGCGCGCTATTTTTTATAGATGACTTCCTTGATTTTGGAAGCGGCAAAGCAGTGTCAAAAGCATTAGAACGCTTGGTTCACTCAGGAGATATCCACAGAGTAGCAAGAGGGATTTATTCTCGTTTAGCTAAAGACCCTATTCTTGGGCAAATCAGACCAAGCACCGAAGATATTGCAGAAGCTATAAGAAAACGAGACAAGGCAAGAATCATTCCTACTGGCAGCTTGGCATTGAACGCGCTTGGGCTCTCCACACAAATACCCATCAATGTTGTTTTCTACACCGATGGATCTGCTAGAAAAATAGACTTAGGTAGAAGGACTATTTTATTTAAAAAGACTTCACCAAAAAATTTAGCAACGATTGGTAAAATAAGTACATTAGTTATTCAAGCCCTCAAAGAAATCGGTAAAGAAAAGGTTACGGAGCAAGAAATCGACCTCATCCTGGACAAACTTAGTAACGAGGAGCCCTTTCGTTTGGAGCACGATATCAAACTTGCCCCAGAATGGATTAGAATCATTATGCGCAAGGCCATCAAAAAACCATAACATGATTAACTGGATCAATTTACCTGATGCTACGAGATATAATTCGCTAGTGCAAATCTCTGAGCAAACAGGAATGTCGCCTTTCGCCATTGAAAAAGATTGGTGGGTAAGCCGCTGCTTGGAAATTATATTTCAACTTGATGTAGCTAAACACTTGGTATTCAAGGGAGGTACTTCCCTGAGCAAGGCTTGGAAACTCATTGATCGATTTTCAGAAGATGTAGACCTTGCCATTGATCAAGATTTTCTCATGAGCCCTACCAACAACTGGTCTAAAAAAGAAAAAACAACGCTTAGAAAATTAGCTGGGGTCTATGCTACCGAAAACTTTTTTCCTGAAATTGAAAAAGCATTCAAAGCACAAGGCTATCAAAACCTCGTGTTTGAGATTGTTAAAACCAATGAAAGTGATAAAGACCCAAGTGTTTTAAAAATATTCTATCCAAATCTTGTCAATCCAAATGGCAACTATATGGATTCTTGTATTCAGATTGAGCTCAGTTGCCGATCGTTGCGTGAGCCATTTGAAGTAAAAGAAATCAACTCATTGGTAGATGAGCATTTCTCAGGACAAGAATTTGCTATGCCTACCTTCATGGTGCCCACTGTACGGCCTGAACGCACTTTTCTAGAGAAGTTATTCCTGTTGCATGAAGAGTTTCATCGTCCTCAGGAAAAGAGAAGACACGAGAGATTGAGTCGACATTTATATGATATCCACCAACTATCTAATGCAGGTATGAATGAGAAGGCTTTTCAGGACAAAGCACTTTACCACACCATTGTTTCACATCGCCATTTGTTTTCAAAAATTGGTGGCGTGGATTACAACGCTCATCATCCAAAAACACTTAATCCCATACCTCCAAATGAGCTCTTGACCCAGTGGGCTGAAGATTACCTCAAAATGTTACAGGAAATGATCTACGAAAAAGATCCTCCGACTTTTGAGCAATTAATAGAAAACCTTGAAGATTTAAGGAAACAACTTCAAAATGTTTCATGGGAATTTGACTTAGTTTTTGAAAATTGAATGAAATAGGAATAATTCAACACAAGTAAACACTTTTGTTTACAATTATAAAAAGCACTACTTTTGAAGTAATTAGCACATGATGACTACCGATATTTCACAATTTAATGGCCTACACCCAGGAGCAGTCCTTAAATGGATTTTAAAAAAGCGTGGTATCAAGCCTATCGAATTGGCGTGCGCCATTGAGGAACACAAACAGACCATCAGCGCCATTCTCCATGAAAAGCGCGGTATCAATGCTAAATTGTCCGTCAAACTTGCCGAACTATTAGCGCTAGACCCTGCTTTTTTCATGCAGTTGCAAGCGTCGTTTGAAATCAAGCAAATCTTAATTGCAAAGCAACCTACCCTCACTCCTAACCTTTCCATCATCAGAAAGGTCTTGTTTTGGGATACAAACTTTGAACAAATCGATTGGCAAAAGCAAAAAACGGCCGTCATCAAGCGAATATTTGAACGTGGCAATGACCAAGAAATTAATGAGGTCATCCGATTCTATGGCAAAGAAACCGTTCAAACTGTGCTTTCCCACTACAACAATTCCTTTCTGCCGGCATATAATGAGAATAAACAGGCGTTCTTAAAAAATCACCTGAATGCCGCTGTATAAGAAAACAGTCTCTAATCTGCTTTGGAATGCGTTAATACAACTCATGACAGAAGAGGAACTTCAACCATTTAGATTGGTTGGAGGCACTGCGCTTAGCCTACAGTGCGGTCACCGAATGTCTATAGATATTGACCTCTTTACCGACCATACTTATGGTTCTGTCGACTTTGATCAAATAGATCGGCTGATTGCCAAACGCTTTAAAATTGCACAAATGAGTGAGCAAGGCAATCAAAGTATGGGCAAATCATATTATGTTGGTTCGGAAGAAAACAACCTTGTCAAACTAGACTTTTACTACACAGATACTTTTATTTATCCAGAACTCAATATGGAGAAGATAAGAATGGCCACCAAAGAAGAAATTGCAGCCATGAAACTTGAGGTAATAGGACGCGGTGGGCGAAAAAAAGACTTTTGGGACGTTCATGAACTGCTCGATTCAATGAGCATCCATGACATGCTTTCTCATTATGAAAAAAGGTATCCTTACGGACATACTAAAGAAAATCTCATCCAGAGCTTCATCAAATTCGATTCAGCCGACGATGATTTCAATCCAGAATGTTTACGTCAAAAACACTGGGAATTAATCAAACTTGATTTGCAGGAATTGATTGAGAAGGAATTTCCATCAATGTCCTAGGGTTTTTGCTTTTATGGGGTTATATCAAAGTTGAAATAACCTCCTGCCCCATCAACAAAACTTCTTCTCTTGTTGACCGCAATGGTTTTTGAAGAAAAGAAATTCCAGTCAACCTAAGACAAGAGACAAAAGCGTCATCCTTAAGTTGAAATTCAAGTTGGTCCATTTGAAATGTAGCAGATTCAAAAGTATACTTGGCAGTTTGCCCTTTTAAATACTCTATAACTATCAAAGAGTCGGTTTTAAGCGTGTTTTTAGACAAAATGGTCGTGTTATACTTCGCAAATAATTGCATGGGTTCTAGAAGGTCTTTTACTAAAATACGTTCTGCTAAACGACCATTTTTGCGAAGTTCAATTCGGGCTTCATTATTGAGTAATAACTCCAAGCCACCAATGCGTTTACCTAACTCTGTCCAATGCGTGACACCCAACTTGCGGATTAAGTCTAAATCAAATAAGATTTCCTGTATGGTGAAATGCTGGGCTGAGCGTAGACGGTCAATTTCTGATTTTAAAGAAGGAGTTATTGCTAGCTCCCAAGATTGAATGGCTGTTCCAAATAAATTGATGACAAAAGAATGTACTTTTTGACTCATAAAATATTTAAGCCTCCTTTGATTCAGCTAAAAATATCGAGGAAAACAAACCATTCAAAGCAACAACTACAGGGAGAACCAAAAGGAAAATAAAGAAGCTAGATAAGAGATTACCTGAATTCATAAATTCTGGGTTTTGAAAATAGAGCACACCCATAATGACTAACACAGCTACCATATAGATAAAGGACAATCCTGTGAGCTGGTAACCTAAATCAAATGAGGTAAGCGGTTCTTGATTGTTGTCTTTGGTGGCTATTCTCTTTAAAAACCTCATCCAAGTATGTCCACAAATATGAGAAATGAAAATTGCACCCACGCAAATAACAAAGGCATCTTTATTAAAGCCGTATATGTCATCACTTATTTTCCAAAACAGAAATAAAATAACTGGTAAGGTGAATACAGATAATATTTTTACAGCCATGGTTTGTTTTGAATACTTGTCATAGTATGCAAAACCAATAGCCAAAAAAATAAAAACAACAAGTACTTGAACAAAAGCAGTACTCATTCGAACTAAGGATGCGATTAATTTTCCCATGCGTATGGTTCTTGAAATAAATATTTTAACTGAGAAATATCTAATTTATTATAACATAATCACCTTTCCTGCTTCAACCTCTTTTTGCAAATCGATTAAAATAGCTTCTCTAGACTTGTTTGAAAACTTTCTTAATAGATCGGTTTTACCGTTGTAATCTTCAAAGTAAAATGGCTTTTCTTCACCCCAAAGCGCTGAATCATAAAATTTAAATGAAAAACAACTACCTATATCAGCATTCTTGAAATCGACAAAATCATTTGTTCCAATTAAGTTAACCGTTAAAATAGGTGATCCAATTATATTTCCTTGATCATCAAAGTTTACTGACGATAAATCCTTTTTTACAATTTTAATATAATCAACCTTCAAAGCTTTTAATCCATTATGATCTACTTCTAGAGCTAACATTTTTTTTATCTTGGATACACCAATTTTATGCAAATCTTTTGGAATAAATCCTTCTCCTTTGTTTAGCGGTATTGTTGCAACCACCGTATCTACAAATTTCATAACAACCTTTTAAACTAATTAAATATTTCACCCCTCAATAAATCCTTCGGCACTACCCTAGCCGTATCGTTCTCCACTACTACTTTGAGTTGCTTGATCACTTTAGTTTGCGCAACCTGACAAGTATACGTCAATGTGTAATTCGGCCCTTCATGGGTTGCCCCACTCAATTTGATGTCAAAACCATAATTGAGTTTACTCAGTAATTGTAATACCATAGCTTTTGACATACTCTTCTTTGTTTGGCTATCAAGCAAAGTATACATCTTTGATTGCTGACCAGTGCGGTAATAGGCATTGAACAAGCGGCCAATATCAGAACCTCCAGCTGCGGATAGCATCACGGGATTAGCCATGCCTTTACTAGGTTCTATTTTCTGAACCGGGCCTGACGCAATTGATGCAGGTTTCTTTTGAATAGGAGGTTCTTGCTGCGTTTGGCAGGAAAAAATAATTAATACTATGAAAAGATAATATTTCATAAATGGCAAGGAAATTAGTTTCATTTGAAAGTTACAACTGCATATCAATTAAAAAAACGAGAATTACTTTTAAGTCCAGCAATTAAAGCTCATTTACTAATACCCTCTTTTAATTCTATTAAATATTAAAATGACTACAATTATTGCAATAGAGAATATTAGTGGTTTGATTAATTTGGCTTTATTCTTGACTGACCTTTCATAATCAAACCAACCACTATATTCAATTTGATTTGTGATATAGTTGATATAACTCTTTTCATTACCAACCAATTTATTGTTGAGAAAATCTCTAAAAACCTTCCTTCTCATTTTATAATTTTCTGTAGAATGTTCAGGGAGAGCTTTGACCATTTTTTCAAATGCTGGGTCTTTTTTTAATTTATCCAATATTTTAGATGCGTCAGACCTAAACTTCTTCCATTCATGTTCTTGGACATTAAGCATTTCTTGATGGTTTTTAAACCCATCCTTTTTAGCCTCTTCATCTCGAGCTTCTGCTTCTGCTTTTAATCGAGCTTTAATTTCTTTATCTCTTTTATTTGCCTCCTTCGCCTGCTCAACAAAAAACTTATTACCGCAGTTTGGACAACAATCGGCAGAAATACTAACGCCATGTCCACAATCTCTACATTCAATTAAGCCCATCTGATTAAAAATTTAAACAATCACCGCCTTCTCAATCACTGCCTCCTTGAATTCCTTCGATACACTAAACTGCTTAAAGGCTTCATCGACGGCGGCTGGGGAAAGGCCAGTAAGGGGTTGAAGAATAGGTGCGTCTGCTAATTCTTTCATCTTTGGGAATTGATAGAATGATTCTGAGCCGTCGTCATCGCAGCGGTAAGTGAAAATCCAGCGGATGTGACTTGGACTTCTCCAATCTTCCTCTGGCTCTTCTTTGTCATTGTAGGTATAAAACCAATCTGAAATTTTGAGTTGTGAATAGGCCACTTGTGCTTCATCAAGCCCGTCTATTAAAATGACCAAATTGCCACTGGAGTTATTCTTTTGGATTTTAAGCTGGTCGGTTAGCAATGATTGAAACACGTGGATAACGTCGGTGTATTTGGACGGCAAGCGCTCCAATTTGCGTTGAATTTGTTCATCAGTTGTATCCCAATACTGAGCACGCTGGCCTTGCAAAATGTAATGATACAAGGTGGCATGAAGGCTGTTTTGCATGCCTGCCCCACAAAAGTGATACAATACTTGGATTTTATCTTCTTTGAGCTGTTCAACGACGTCTGCAAGTAGCGCGCCTTTACCCATTCCGGCTGGTGACTTGATGCAAAGGATGTTTTGCTCATCTGAAGCATTGCAGAAATCTAGAACAGCGGCTTTCTCACGGTCTCTGCCTACAAAACAAGATTGATAATATGCAATACGTTCACTGTGGTCAAAAACCTGCCCTGCGCCACCTCTGATGGCATCTTTGATCGGGTCAAAGGTTGGTTCAAGGTGATCGATTGCTGGTTGATCTACCTCATCACCTAAACGCAAATTCAATAAATGCGCTTTTGATTTGTTATGATAGAGACCTTGAAAAATGTATGGGTCTTCACCTGCTTTTCCTGGTTGAACATAGGGATACAAGAGCAAGGATTGTCCATTTTGAACCCAATGGTATTTACCGTCAATTAACTCCAATGATCCGCCTTCAAAAAGTTGGCTCAATGCAGCCAATTCTTCAAATAAAGTGATAGATGTCTGTAACTGGGGCAAAAATTGGGCTTCAATACGAATCAATTGATGCACATAGCGGTTTCTGAAGGTAATGAAGCGATTGAGTAAGGGCTCGCCGTTCTTTGGTTTCACTGTTGGGGCCATCCAGCGTTCATCTTCAGCAGAAAGTGCCCACAAATTCTTCCAACTTGTGTCAGAAGGCAGGGATTCACGTAGGTTATCTAAGATTTGCTTCATAAACAAAGCATCTCCTTGATCATCTAGACGTTCAAATTTCTGACAAAGTTGAATTACTGCACCCAACCTGAGCATCAGGGTACTCATACCCAAGGCCGCCATGTAGAAATTATTGAGCCCGGCTGGGTCTTCCTCAACCAATCGTTGAAGATTGTCTAAGTCAGTACTTATTGCTTTCTCAGACTTGAGTTCTAAATAACGCTTGTGGTATTGATGGACTGGGTTCATTGTTGAATATTTTTAAGAAGCACCTTATGCTGATACTCTAATTTTACATCTCGCCTTCCTAAAGTTAGGAAAATTCTGGAGCTTTCTTCGATGGTTTTTGGGAAGCCATAAAGCTCATCTACTTCATCTTGAATGAATGGCTCCTTGTCAAGGCTGTAAAAAGGAGAGAGTATTCCGAATGCTTCGTGCACAAATTCTATCGGATACTTATTTTCATCGGCAAAACGTCGTGCAACCACACTTTGCCTCTCCTCTATTTCATTTTGAAGTTTTATAGTGATTTCCTTGAGTTGTGTGTAAGCCAAAAGCTCTGCCTCTTGCTCCTCACTTGGGCCTTTGAAGCGCAGGTAATTATACAAAGAAAATTGAATAGCGGCATCCTGAACCGCACTATTAGTTCCTACTAATTCAACTGAACTATTGAAGAATCGTTTCAAGTATGGATAATGCCAAGCTGTGGCCAAAACAGGAATCTCGGCATCGTAAAAAGCATTGAACAAGTTAGTCAGGTGATTCGGGCTGAATAGCGCAATATGCACATCATGAAGCACAACCACAATCTTCTTGGATAGCTTCCCTTTTTGAGCCTTCAAGAACTTCCAAGGGTCTTTGAGCGCCTTTTCATCACTTGTCAATTCGAACAAACTCTTGGCTAATTCTTGCTCTAAAAAAGAGGCCGTAAACGTAGCACCGTTTGGATGTAATGCGTAATAAACGGGATGATAAAATGACGTATCTAGTTGCTGGACCAATTGCTTATAAGCCGAAGCTCCTTGATCAGCTTCTGGTTTATACCAAGCAACCAATGCGCCCTTACCCTTTTGAAGCAAAGCAGAAACTTCATCGGCTACCTTTGTAATTTCTTCAAATTGTTCCAATGCAAATTGCTGCTCTTCCGTTCTAAAACTTGGCGCATACTCGTGTGCTACCCTCGCCGCCAACTGACCAAACGCAAATTGCGCATCAAAAGCACCCCAAGCATGCGCATCTGTAATATTCCAATGCCCGTTGAATCCTTGCGCATCCAAAAAATGAAACGCTCCAAACTGCTTTTCAAATAAACTTGCTTGATTCATCTGAGCCAGAATAGCTTCCATCTTTTTCGCCTCTTCCCTATTTCGCTCGGGCGGCAACACAAAAAATCCGTGCATCACGGCATTTCTCAAACTCGCCATATGATGAATGGCCTTATTCAATACTTGTTTACCATCCTTCTCTTCCCAGAAAAAAGGTTTCAAAAGCGCCGCTTCTGCCCCATCAGCATCTTTGAGCATATTAGCAGCCCAACGATACAACGGCCCTGCGTTATAAGCATGCCCATTCGACAAAAACAACGAAATCAAAAAGTCATTAAACACCTCTTTCTGCTTCGCTTGCTGCAAATAAACGGCAATACCCATCGCAGCCAATTGCGACAGAATTTCTTCACCTAATTCAACGAGTTCATCCGCTGCGTAAGCGTCGTCTTTTTCTTCTTCGAGCGCCTCGATTTTTTTAATTAGGCGTGGTGTGAGGTTGGGTGGGGTTGGGAGCGTCATGAAATAAATTTAAATAATTCCTTTCCAAACTGTTCGGTCGATTTCATTGGTCTTCCGAAGGCAGGTAAATCAAATAAGTGAAATTCAACATTTGCACATGCCATTTTAATGTTATCTATTTCATACAAAGCACTTTGATTAAGTGAAGTTCCTTTACCGAAACTAGAAATAACCTTTTTTATTCCGTGAGTATTAATAAAATCAATAATCAACTCCGTATTAAAATAAACCTTATTATACGGATGAAAAATTGCTGTATCCGCGAAACCGTTTCCTGTAATATCTTCCTCATTCTTGCATTCAATACGAGAAACAATATCTACGCATCCAAATTTGAACTTAGACATTATTCTGACTTTTGAATTTAAATCTCCTTTTTCAGCCAGCGGAATTTCCGGACAATTGACATCGAGATAAGAATTAACTGCTGGCCAAAATCGATTGCTCCAACCGCCTGTTGGTCGAATTCGTCCATAATAGTAATCAGCATCAGAACCAATTTCCGGATTGAATGTACCTAGAATTAGGGTCTTGCACTCCCATGTTGGAAATGGGTATTCATAAAATTTGTGTTTAATTGTTCGCATATTATTTAATTAGAGTTTTCTTGAGCACTGCATAAAAAGGGGAAAAATGATTTCAACTTTTGAGTATTATTTTCTTCCTTAATTATTTTCAAGGAAAATATTTTGAGTATGTCTGGTCGTCCAATAACAAATATTTGATTTTCCAAAAATAAACTTTGATTCATAAGCGAATTTGGAACATAAGGTAATTCATTACCAATATTTAAATCAAATGACACAGAACCATAACCATCTTTCAACCAACCAAGGATAACATATTGCCGATGTTCATTTTTTATGAAAGCAAGATCTTCACTTTTGAATGATAATGAAAGATTATTAAAGTACGCCCAATTCGCGAATGACTTCATTAGTGTCACTTTTTGAATCAGTGGTGTTTTCATCATTTCCAAGATTTTATATGCTTCATTTGATAGATTTTGTTTATTCAATTCGTCAATCAAAAAGAAAAGATTTTCATCAAAATTCCACTTCTCATAATGCTCCAAATTACTTAAAAAAGATCGTATAAGCTCTGGCATAAAATCACATGAATTTTGTTTGCAAAAGGTGCAAAAGACAACAAATTCTTTAAAAATTTCTAGATTGTAATTTAATATATCAGTTTCAATATTCGATTCGAATAGTTCTTTAAAATATTGATACTTTAGTTTTAAATATTCTTTTTTTTGTTCGGGATTTAGTACCGATTGTAAACACAGAAATTTGAATTCAAATGATGAATCGAATTTGCTACAAAAAGAAATATCTAATTCATTTAAATTATTATTTTGATTTCTTATTTCAATAATTTCTTTGCAAGAATCCAATATTTTCGGAGATTGACTAATTGAGGATATTTCATATAAAACCTCAGACTTAGTATTTGCGAGCCTCTGTAAGGTTATGTTAATTGATAAATCATGGATGTAATCAATAAGATCTAAATCTAGTATTAAAACTCCCCAAAATTTATCTACCAAAATATCCTTTAAATTTTGAGATTTAAAGGATTGAAAGCATTTTACTAATGAGTATGCATTCGTAGAATTAAACTCTCCTTTATTTGAAAGAAAATAATGAAATACCTCCGCCTCGTCATCGAAATTTTGTAAAGACTCCAATAATTCTAATGTCTTAAAGTTGTTGCCATAGACAATGAACTTTTCTGACTTTTCAATTTCAATATTGAAAGAATAAAAGTCACTGTTTCTTTCAATTATTGCTGATTTTATTGCATCAATAGTTCTTCCATTATCAATTATATTATTTTTAGAATCTGAAAAGATTTCTCTCGATTCCCAATCATTACAACTTTGAATTATAAAATCTGAAGAAAGACCAAAACGTTCTATTTTCTTACAAATTGAAAAAATTAAACATGACGGTTCTCCGATAAAACGAAGTACATCTTCTTCAAAATCAAAAAGTTCACCAGCATTTTTTAATAATAAATCCTCAAGAATAAGAACAACGTTTTTAATACCATTTTCATCCTCACAGGAAAACAGCACAAATAATAAATGATAAATCTTTATTTCAATTAATTCTAACTCATCTGCTTGAAGTTCAGAAACTAAATCAATTGCATAGTTATAATTTCCATCAATCAAGATTTTTTCTAATTTTTCAATAATATCATACTCTTCTTTATGAATTTCACAAGCTATATCTGCAATGTTGAATATTTTATTTGACTTAATAATAATCCCTAATTCACTCAAAAGATGAAGGTTTACTTTTGACCACTTATAAGAATTGGCAAGTTTTTGTTGCCTTTTGAGAATCTTCTTTGATGATTGGAATTCATAAAACAGATTAAAAATATCATTGGCAATTTTTGTGTCTTTTGTTGATTTGTTTTCAATAGAATAATGATATCCCAAAAACTCCAACCCATACCACTCAAACTCATCCGCTTTCTGTGCTTCTATTGCTCTTTCTAAACGAGTAATAAGTTTTTCATGCAAACCATGAATTTCCCCCTCACTCAACTTCTGCAACAAATACACTTTTAAGCGCTCGTGGTACAACTGGTACTTGCCACTTTCTGGGCTGTTGAACCAGGCGCTGTAGTTGGAAATGAATTCTTGAATGTCGTCTTCCGTTTCGCCCAATATTTCGGCAACAAAAGCAGCGCTCACTTCTTTTTTTAATAGGGCCCAAATCGCAAAGCGCTGTAGTAGTTTTTGGCGATCTACAACCGAAGTGCGTTCGTCAAAAGCTTCTTCGTACATACCAATGAGGCCGTCTGGTAATTCTGCAGCATTCTCAAGATGGATGCTTCCTTTGATTAGGCCATCATAGATGTAGCGGAGGTAGGTGGGTTCGAGGTGGGGCGTCATGAGAAGTTTAAATCTGAAAAAGCTTTGACCCTTTCCTAGGTGAATAAATTTGAAACTGAGTAAAGAGTTTCAATTCGTTGGTGCTGTCCGCAATTTCTTGTAGATCTGCTAATGGTATTTTCTTTTTAATATCATTTACCCGTTGTTGCGCATCTGGAAGGGAAACTGGATTATCGGTCTTGTTAGATTCAGGTATATAATTCTCTAGTTGTAAAGCATCTAAATAACCTTGCCATTCAATCTCTTTTCTTTGAGTTATAAAAACCGCTTGTAATAAAGCGTAATTGCCTTGTAGGAGTCTTTTTTTCTGGCGATCTGAAAGGTCACTGTCTAATTCAGTGCTGCATAAATCATAAACGTAAGGGCCAATTTCATTGATGAAAGCGGAATTATTTGTGGAGTCTGCTTCACTTGACAGATAGACTTGTGTTACTAACTCGAGCCAATCTTCTAATTCGCCCATGGCGTAGTAAAGTTGTTGCAATTCACGAACCGCCATCTGCACTTCGCTTTTATTGACCAGAACACTTAATGATTTAATGAGCATCTTGAGTAGCGCAAACTCTCGGATATTCAAATTATTTGCAGCGTTGGCGATCTGGTTAGTCGTGAGTTTAACCAACGTCCTGAGATGTTTGGACTCAGTTTGGTTGTTTACAAAACGAAGTGTATTTGATAAAGATTCATGCGCTACGGCTACGCTGGATTCGAGTTCCAGACTCAATCCTTTGAGATAAAAAGGGTTGTTATATACTGAACCGTTTTGATAATGTGAACCGGCATTGAATAGGATATCGATGGTTTGCTCGGTTATTTGAATATGTGCTAAATACTTGTCAGTAAAAGCATCAAATTGATCAGCCGGCAAAACTAAGGCCACATCACATATTGCCTTGGTCTTTATTTGCATATCAAAGCAAGCATCAATAATTTCTTCTGTTAAGGTCCAATTACTTTGCCTTATTGCGCTTGCAATCCAAATGGATAAAAACGAATTGTACTCCTGTGATTTGGTGGTCAGGCCGACCTTGTATTTTTCTTTTACCGCGTGTAAATCTAAAACCTGATTTTCTAGCAATACATCAGCAACTGTTCCAACAACCTTATTGAATTGATTGATCCGAAAACGTTTGTCTTTTGCGAGTTGCTCCAAAAACTGATTGGCCCTTTGAAGCATCAAATTTTTATCATTTGAATTAAGGTCATTTAACAACGTTGTCTCAATTTCTTTCTCTGAAAGCGTCAAAATCAACTGGCTCAGTATTGTCGCGTTGTCTTTTACCTCAACCTGAGTTTCATTGTTTTCAGTTTCATCCGGAACTTGTAAAAAGCCAGGTATTTCGATTGATTTGTCCTTCAAAGAAGCGACTAAATTTTCGATTATATACCGTTTAAATAAAGCAGTCAACTCAGCACTTGATAATTCAATATCACTTAAATACTGTAGAATTTTATTAATAAGCAACCTTGCCTCGTCCGTGTTATGATTAAGCAACATTTGTAGCAGCAAAACACTCAAGCCTCCCTTTCGTTTTTTTCCAAATTGTGTTTTATCTCCAAAAAACAACAACCGATCTAAAGCTATTTCGTAAGCACCTTCTTCTATGAAATTCAAAATATCTACTGCCGCATTCTGCTCCTGATGATACAAATCGACCATCTGCAAGCCACATTCAATAACCTCATCGTCATTGTACTTAGAAGCCCAGCTCATCACTTCTTTTAGACCATTTTTAGTCCAGGAATAACCTTTGCTGATTTTCAATTGGCGTTGCCAATGTGTTTGGGAATATGCAAGATCGATTAACTTCTTACCATCACCATTGAGCATTGCAGCAACTGCCAGATGTGAAGTCAAGAACTCTAGGGCGTACCTTTCATACTCATCAGTTTGTTTTTCTTCGATTGCTTGCTCTAGCCTATTAGTTAATTTCTCGTGAAGCATATATACCTCCCCCTCACTCATCTTTTGCAACAAATACACCTTCAAACGCTCATGATACAATTGGTACTTGCCACTTTCTGGGCTGTTGAACCAGGCACTGTAGGTGGAAATGAATTCTTGAATAACGTCTTCAGTTTCTCCCAAAATTTCTGCAACAAAAGCAGCGCTCACCTCTTTTTTTAATAGTGCCCAAATGGCAAAGCGTTGCAGTAATTTTTGGCGATCTACAACTGAAGTGCGTTCGTCAAAAGCTTCTTCGTACATGCCAATGAGGCCGTCTGGCAATTCTGCGGCGTTCTCCGGATGGATGCTTCCGTTAATTAAACCATCGTAGATGTAGCGGAGGTAGGTTGGTTCGAGGTATTGGTTCATTAAAAAAATGGTTTCAATGATTCGTTACAGGTATTCTTGCGGTTACATTTTTTGGTATTGGTACAGCTTTGCGCAGCGCCAAGCGTACAGATGATTCCTTCATTGAGCGGAATTTCTATGGACTTGATCACCTTTCTTGGCTCCCAGATCATGCGGCTATTATCTCTTGGTAGGCGCTCAGGGTGTTTGTCTGCTTTCATGTCTTTTTGTAACTTTCGTTAATATATTAAAAAACTGCTTTTCTGATGTCACTTTTTTGGATAATTATGGGGGTCATTGGTATTCTTGCCACCCTTACCCTACTTTTCTTTCTTGCGATTTATTTTTACCAATCATACAAAGAGTACAAAGACCAAAAAAGAGCGGATGCGGCTTATGAAAAATCTATGGCTGAAGCTGCCACAGAACCTGTCAAACAAGGTTATGACGAAGCCATCCTGAACGATGCCTTACAAAGGCTTCAGCAACTCGTGGGGCTTCATACTTTAAAAGCAGAGGTTGAAGAATTGGTCAAACTCATTCGCTACGATATAGAAGAGCAACAATTTGATCATCAGAAATCCGCCTTGCACATGGTATTCTTGGGTAATCCTGGCACCGGAAAAACAACCGTTGCGCGCATCATTGCCGACATCTACAAAGGTTTAGGCGTTCTGGATAAAGGGCATTTAGTTGAAGTTGATCGTGGTGGTTTAGTGGCACAATACATCGGGCATACCGCCAAACAGACCAAAGAAAAAATAGAGGAAGCTTTTGGGGGTATCTTGTTTATTGACGAAGCGTATAATTTGGTAGGCCGAGGTCAGCAAGATTTTGGGGTGGAGGCTGTTGACACCTTACTCAAAATGATGGAAGAGCACCGTGGAAAATTTATTGTAATTGTGGCTGGCTATGACCAGTTAATGATGAATTTCTTGACCTCCAACCCTGGTTTGAAATCTCGATTTGATAAACTCTTCAACTTCGAGGACCACGGCACATCTGAATTGATCACAGTTTGCACAGAGCAGTTTGAAAAAGAAGGAAAAGTGCTTTCAACAGAAGCGCATGCGGTCATTGAGCAGTACATTTCTCATTTGAGTGAGCAGCGTCAAAATGGTTTTGGAAATGCCCGTGAAATCCGAAAGATTGTCAATGAAGTGCTTAAAAATCAAAAGTTGCGTTTGGCTGAATTACCAAAGACAGATCGGACAGAGCCCCTTAAATCGACCATTGAACTCGCTGATGTTTTGGAATTCAAAGAGGTTGAGGTGAAGTACCGCAAGTTGATTGGGTATACAAACTAAATTTAAAACTAATTGCTTCGATACAAATCAATAACTTGAATTAAATTATTGAATCGTATTGAAGATTTTATTTCTTTGAGTTCAGTGCCAATTTCTTCACCAAACCGCTGAATGTAATCCCCATTTATAAAACTAAGATTCGCCAAACTTCGAGTTAAATTTTTATCTAAATTTTGTATTTCATTTTCAATTTTTGAAAAACCAGCTATAATTGTTTCTTTTAACTCCTCAAAATGAGTTGAAACTCCTAGTTCCCATGTGGATATGAACGTATTGTTTTTTTCAAAAACATCATAAATTTCGAAATACGTTAATGCATCCTTATTAATTATGGCTTTCACCATAGCCAAGGCACTAAAAAAGGATACCTCAAAACTTGCATATTCGTGTTTCAATTGGTCAACCATTAAAATTATTTCTTCACGTGAATAAAATTCGTCGGAATTTGATTCCATCTCATTGAAATCAATTTTCTTCAAATTCTCGTTTAAAATGTTTATCAGTTCAATTTTTGTCTTTAAAAAACTTTGAATTTGAACCAAGTTTTTAATAATTGAAATATTGGTCTCTTGAATTATATCTTGATTATTGCTCACATATAAACGAAATTCGGCTAGAGAATTCGAAAGTGATTTGCATTTCTTTAATTGTTCATCGAGAATATTATAATCTTCAAAAACTTTTCTATTTGTTTCGATCATTTTTTGGAGATAAGCCATATTCCATTGTTCAACAAACAACTCTAAATCTTCGATAAGGGTTAAATGCTGTTTATGGTTAATCTGTTTTTTTAACTCGATGAGTCCTAAGTTATCGCCAATATTGAAAGGTTCAATGCAATCATAATCTGTAACAATGGACTTAAAATCACATGGGTTATAACTTTCTGAACTTAATGGATAACAATGAAATGCATTTTTTATATTTTTTTCTATTTGTATCTTTTTACTAAAGAATAAAAAAGACTTCTCTTCTGATTCCTCTTGAATAGTTTTTTCTACACGAAATTTGATTCTTAAAGAACGATAATGCTTATTCCAATCATTATCAACATGAGGGTCCTGATTTGATCTTATCATTTTGAAAAAAGTACGATCCCATTTATCTCTAACATGCCGGTCAAAATGATCTTTGGTATGCTCTTCTGTATCCTTAAACTCAAAAAAATCAATTTCAATGCTTTCTTTTATACTATTTTCAATAAAATCTGATTTATATTTTTTTTGTTTGATCAAATGAATGAGATTACCAACCGGAGGTAAAACAGGTATGAGTTTTTCATCAAACTGTAATAGGCTTTGCTTGTCTAGAAAACTCTTCAATTCAGAATAAAAATCATCTATAAAATAGATAAATACATCTTTTTTCTTATCATCTAAAACTATCATATAGAACAAATTATGAATTTAAAAACTGAAACTTTTCTGTTTTAATTGAATTAATAATAGATTCTCGTGACATTTGATGAAACTCCTCTTTGAGTAACTGCCTTTTCTGCTTTGCCAAATTTTTCAAGGCCTTTCCTTCTGCAAAACGGCGCAGGCTCTCTTCATCAGTAATGAGCAGTCCTGGCACGGGTGTAGGCTTGCCATCTTCATCCTTGGCTACCATGGTGAAATAACAAGAATTGGTGTGTCTGACCTCTCCTGTCTTGGGGTTGAGTGCTTCTACTCTGATGCCCACAATCATGGAGCTTGTTCCGACGTAATTAACGCGTGCCTTCAAACTCACGAGGTCTCCAACTTCAATCGGGCTTAAGAATTCGACACCTTCCACAGAAACAGTTACAACATATCCACTACAGTGCTTGGCCGCCGTTACATAAGCCACTTTATCCATCAAGGAGAGTATAATTCCACCATGCACCTTGCCCCCAAAATTAGCGTAGCTGGGTATCATGAGTTCGGTAAGAACTGTTTCTGATTCTGAAGTGGGTTTGAAAATAAAATCCATTCAATTATGGTTTGGCAATTCCCCTGTTATGGAGTTCTTTTCCAATGACTTCAGCATATGCCGTTAAAGAAAGTTCGTCCAGTTTTATAGTATGCTTTTCACCATTATTTAATTCTAAATGCAAAACCTTTTTAGCCTTCACCATTGCACTTTTCAAATCAGCTAATGATACATCATGTATTCCAGTTTGGTCGTCTTTCCAGGTTATTTTTTGTTCGTCAAATTGAATAAAGTCATTGCGATTTTTTAAGTACTTGTTGATTTGCATGTACATAGCAGATAAAAACAACAAAAGACCAAGAATTTCAAAAATGATGCTAAAAATATCACTAGAGAAAAAGGTATCCTCCGAATATTGTATGGCTACTCCAATCAAAATACTGCCTAAGATAATGTACAGAAACTTCAAGATCATCGGTATTCCAGTCACTCGAAAACGAACGGTTTCTCCATCAACTTGATAAAATTCGCTTGGCGGGATATTAAAAAAAGACCCCAACAGCAAGGCGATACCTGATGAGAGGTATAAATTCATACAACTTAGATATGTTTCATTTCCCAAGAACCAATAAATATGATAGAACAGTACTGTTACTATTATATAAATACCCAATGAAAGACTTAATTTCTCTGCTGCTTTATACTTCCAACTCATAACTTAAAATTTTATCTAATTTGCAAAACCTCCGGATATGGAATCATCGCCTCACACAAGTGGCCACAGTAGTCACTCACGATGTAAGATATGCCGATAATCAAGGCCGCAGCAATCAATGAAGAATTGATACGCTTGGCTTTCATTTCCTCGATTTCATTGACTTTCGTCATTTGAAAAATGGTGACCAAGCCACCGGTAATGACAAGAAATGTAGAGACGATTCCGATAATGGCAAAAAGCGCGATATACCCCAAGGCGCTGCCCATGTTGGACATACTTAGGGTGCCTTCTGGGTTGAGGATGCGAATGGCATTTACGGCTGGGTCTACAATAGCCGACAAAATCAGCGCACCACTCAGAATAACGCCTACTTGAAATACGCTCAAGGAGATGTTATCAGCATCGTCAATTTGATAGTTGCGCACCAAAAAACCTGTTACTACCCGATGGATAATAAACAAGCCCGTGAAGCCCAATACGAAGGCAATTAGCAATTGAAAAATAATAATGATACTCATGACTTAACGGTTATAAAATAAAGCGATATCCCAGTTACTTCCGATTTGTTGCTCGGGGGATATCATTCCCAAGCGGAATCCTTTTGCGGTGAGTTCTATCGCATAATGTTTGCGGCCATTCACTTCTTTGTAAAAACCTGATCCTGCAGGCAAACCAACACCCAAAACAGAATGTCCATACGTTTCGCTTATCCAGACGGAAGCAGAAATGCCTAATTCTTTCAGAATGGTGAAGGCCAATAAACTTCGGGTGTCGCAATCACCTTTTAAATTGTGCATGAACTCATATGGCGATTGTACACCACCTGGAATTTCAGGCAAACATGGTTTGTTTTCACTGTGGTACTCTGCCACAAAACCAGAACCTGACTCAGCAACTGCTTTTTGGCAACTGTAGTCGTGTACCAAGAAATATGGTATTTCTTGAACAAAGGTGCAAACCATCTCGGCCGTTTGGATGCTATTGAGGTTTTTAGCCTGCGCTCTTGATCTGAATTTGTCTATAATGCTGTCTAATTTCGGTGCATCCATAGCCTGCATAGAAGCATAGAGTTGGCGGTAAAAATCAACACTACTTTGCGCTTGAATCTGCTCGAATTTTTCTGCGTGTGCGCTTTCGGATTCAAAGAAGCTTGTGGCACTTGTTGCATAATTTAAATGAAACTTGTTGCGGATAAAATCCCACCAAGTGATTTCTTTTGCGGAAAGTAGGTCTTTGTTGTCTGTTGGTTTAGGAGGTAAAATTTTAATGTTGCCATCTTCGGTTTGGACCGTTTCTTGATTTTCTCCCTGACCAGGTAAAATTTGCATCAATACATACCCTACAATTCCGAAGATGAACAAGGAGGCTAACAAACCCAAGCAAGCTTTTCTAAAGTAGCGGTAAAATGCAATGGCTCCAATAATCAGTAAACTTGGCACAAGCAAAGCAGGTGCTTTCCACAAGCACAACATCAACCACAACAAAACAAACCAACGCCAACGGCGGTTGCCTTTCGGGCTCATTTGCAATGGTGCTTGAACCGGAGAAACCACACTTGCGTCTTCTTGTAACTGTTGATTGATGGACCAGATATTGGTTACCCCTGTATTGGTGTCGTTGAGATTTAAATTACCATCTACAACTGTGATTTGGTTGACTGTTGGATCTACGGTTTGCGGCGCAACAGGTTTTGTTTTTTTAGGCGGATCTAAATGAACCTGAAATAAGGCAGTACCCGTTGCTCTGCGATATCCCCCGAACCATTCTTTTCCATCCTCGACAAATGCAATTTGCTTCAGGATAACCTCGTGTAGCGTTTCATGCAATTGGAATTGCTCATTAATTGGAATGACCAAATGAGGTCTTTTTCTAAAAACAGGTCTTTGCCATTTGACACCGCGAATCCAGGGGAAGTCTCGGGCAGCAATCAGCTTGGGCCAACGCCAAACCCATTGCCTAGATAAGAACATGTTTTTGTAGGGCTTGAGTGTTTTTCGGTACCAAGAATTACTGGTTTGCTCTTCCCATGCCTCGTAAAAATCTATGAGTTCGTGATTTTCGAATTTCAACTGCTCCCACTCAATCTCATTGAACTGGTAATAGGGCAAATGCGCTTGCTCACGGCTAATTAATATGCCGCTGAACGTTGCTTTGTAATATTTGATATGCGGATTAGCCACTATTCTTGTCTTCGTTGTTCTTGTGTTCGGGTGGTTTTGGTAGAACTCGCCTGAGATAGCTTGACCTCTACCCTTCTATTCATGGCTCTGCCTTCAGCAGTGCTATTATCTGTAACAGGCTCTGCTTCTCCTTTTCCTGTAGCCTTCACTCGGTTCGCTTCTACGCCATTTCTGATGAGGTACTGGCGCACGGCCTCGGCTCTTTTCTGTGACAAAACACGGTTGGCTTCAGCATCGCCATCGGCATCGGTATGGCCTATGATTTCAGCTTCTATTTCTTTGTTTTCCATCAAATATGCCGCGAGTTCATTGATTTGAGGAATAGACGAACGCAACAATTTATCCTTATTTTTCTCAAATTGTACATTGGGCAAGCTGAGCATTTTTACAGTTGTATTCGTTGTTTCATCGATATAGGTAACGGTATCGACTTTAGAATTTTTCTCTACATAGATGGTGTCGTGGATAATTTTCTCGACCACCCTCACTTGGTTTGCGTTTTGATTACCGCAATCACCAAAAAGCAAGCAGCGCAGCATCCAAAGTAAGAATGCCAAGGAAGCCAATAAGCTCAAAATACCACAGCCAAAACGCTGGCAACCTACCCCTGAACAACCGCTCGGAAATAAACTTGGCATACAGCCATTGGGTTCATTGCCGATCAAATTTGCACCAAAAATGCCACCAAAAATCGAATTGATCCAATTCTTTAGGCCAAGATTGAAGCCAAAGATTTTGCGCGTACAACCTCTTGATTCCTGAAAACAGCCTTGTCTTTGGAGCAAAACTGCTCTTGTTGCTTCTGAATCTGCTTTCGCAAAAATTTCTTGTCCTTTTTCGTCTAACTCCTGGACTCTTTTAAGGTAAACAGGCCCACCTATTCTGCCATGATTCGCATTCGGATGGTAGGCCAAAAAACAATCGTGCAAGTACTTAGGTGGGATGGCATCAAAACGCAGGCTATTCCAATCCCAAGCCTTTGCATCGATAATTTGAGCTTCGGTCTCTACACCCATCCAAATTTCATCGGCATACATGCGCTTACCATCGGGTGCTAAGTCTTGGTGGTAATAATCGATGACCTCGCGCTCTGCATGGCGCAAAAATGGAGTCTCATTGATGGCAAGTACTGCATTTTTATAAGCCTCTTCTGTAATTTCTTCCGTTGCAAATAATTCAAAGGTAGGCTCAAGGGCAATGTGGCGGAAAATAGAACGATGCTCTTTACCCAATTCCTTGGCACGCTGCGTAGAAAACTGACAGCGCATCACACCTTTGTAATAAGTCACTATCGTTTTCATGCCGTAGGTTTCAAGTTATTGACTTGATTTTGTAAATCTTTGAAACTGATGTTTTCACGCGCTGTGGGTTCTTCTTTTGACAGATAAGGATTCCCTTTTTGTAAAAAATTTAGATGCCTCTCTGGCTCAAAAAGTTCATATTTAGCAAGGACTTTTTTCGCTGATTTTTCAAGTTGCTTGTAATTGGCTTCAATAAGTTGCTTGAAATGCGCCTGAACGGCAGCCTGATACACGAACTCTTTTTTGCGCATCATGCGAAACAAGAAAAAGTGCGGCAAAAACAAAATGATGCCGACAAACCACAGCATGAGCTTGAATTCAGGATAGGTACTGGCATACTTGAATAGCTGCATCGTGAAATATTCATTACTCACTTTATCCTCGTACCAACTCAGCTTTTTAGAAGTCGAAATGTCACTTTCAAAAGCAACTAAGGTGCTTTGTTCTTCGAGACCTTTGGTATAAACTTGCAGTGCTTTGTCTCGCAATTCTTGGTTATAAGACATCGTGCGCTGCCAATGAAAAATGGTCGTAATTGGAAACACCAATACAAATGCAAGCAAGCCCATGTAAAAAAGCCTAAAAACAAGTGTAAAACCTGGTATGGCCACATCTGGGTTCCAGCGGATGGTTTTGAAATACGCACGCCAAGATTTCAAGCTAGTGATCATTTGCTGCCATTTTTCTTTCCAGGTTGTTTGCAGTACGGTTTGATTGAGTTTTACCAAAAAGGTTAATTCGGGCTTGATCAATATCAGCGAAAAACGAAAAATACTCACAAATACAAACGTGCCTAACAGCATGATCAAGAGAGCAACAATTTGGTTTCCCGAAACAAATAAGCCTATCACAAACATTGCTGCTAAGCATGAAAGCAATACAGCCGCAAACGAGACAAGCACCCAATTGATATAGGATTTTTCTTGTTGCGATGCTGTATGATAGCATTCAGGTTCCAGACCTAGCAAGTAGATGGCAAGTTTTTCAAGCATTTTGACTTAAGCCTCTTGATCGTTTTGGAAGTATTTCGTAGGATTTTCTTTGATGTCTTTTGAAGTGGTTTTATTCCATTCTTCAATGATCTGTTTATTGAGTTCCTTCTGTTTGACCATTTTATCCTCTCGTTCAGCTTTCGCTGTTTCGTAATCGAGGTAGGTATATTTCTCCATGTGCATGATGCCATTGACACTTTCATAAAGTAAACTTTCGGAAATGACACCTGCTTCTACCTGGCGCATTTTGTTGTAGTTCTCCACCATGTAGTCATAAGGGCCTTTGTTGAGCATCATTTTAAAGAAGATCGGACCCATTTCAATACACAAGAAAACGCCTAGAATAATCCAAGGAATCCAGCCGCCAATTTCATGGGAGATTTGAATGCGCTTCAACAAACCGTCGTAGCCATGCGAACGCGTCTCGTTGTCCTTATAGGCCTGGCGAAGGTCGTCTGAATTTTGATTGATTTGGTTATCGGCAAAGTCAAGTTGTTTGCGCCAAGCACCCACCTCAGCTGCTTTTAACTTAATGAACTTGTCTTTTTCCAAACGTTTGGTGTCAATATCGGCTTGCATTTTACGAGCAACCGGGCCAAAACCGTAAGCGCGCTTGTCTTGCATCTCTGCTTGTTGAACCGCTACCAAACCATCAATTTCGTCGTCGTAGGTTTTGAGCTCAGCTTCGTAACCCTTTAACTTCTTCTCGTATTCAGCCTTGTCTTTTTCAAGTTTTGCCACTTTCTGCTTGAATAAGATATCTGTCTGGCCGTTCAGTTTCTCAGCGTATTCTTTTTGATAGGCACTCAGTTCAGAATCAATCTCAGACTCTAGAATTTTAATTTCTAGTGGTGCTGAAATAGCAAAACCCAAAATAAGTGCAATAATGATGCGCGGCAAAGCTTGGCCAAATTCTTTGAGTGTCACCTTGTCTGTACCATCACCCTTACCAGTCGAGGAAACAATAAAGCGGTCGAGATTTAAAATAATCAAACCCCATACAATGCCGAAGATGGCCGAACCAAAAATTGTTCCGATGCTAGTGACGTCATTAATGGCATTATTCTTTGGCCCAAAAATGGTGTAAAAGGCAAAACCACCCGAGAAGGCCGCAAGCAAACCTGTACACAAAACAATACCACCTATTCCGGCATATTTCACACGGTCTTGCATTGGTGCTTTTGACAGAAAATAGGCATCCGCCCCTGCGCACCACCATAAGATTTTAGTGGTTCTACTTACTTTTGCTAAATATGTTGGTTGTTCCATAGTTATTCGCTTTTAATGGATGTGGGTTGTGTATGTAGTTTAATATGGGAATTCAAAATTTGAAGTCTTGGAGTTTTCATAGTGGACCTAAAATTTGGAACCGCACTTTTTGAAAACAAAACTTGTTTTGGCAAATTGAATTGCCAACTTGGCAAGGTTGCTTGTATTTGAACATGATTGACTTTCAGCGGAATCATGATTCTTTTGGGCATCATCCATTTTGACCAAAGGGTAATTCTTACAAATGGATGGTAAACGTTGACATGTGCCTTGAACTCACCTGTATTTCGATGCCAAGAACGACGTTTCCAAAACCAAAATGGGCTGCTCTTGAACTTGTCTGTAACTGGTATTTCATTGTAATAAATAGATACAAATAGTGCCTCTGGAAATTCAAAGTTCAAGACGAGGTCTTGACCGTGTAAATTATAATTCACAGAATTGCTTCCGTTGAGTAGCAGTTTGGACATTCTCAAATATATGAAAAGCACTTCAACGAAGCTTCTACTTGTGGATAAAAACAATATTTTGTTAATTTGGTAAAAAGTTACAATGGCAAAAATCAAGCTTGTTGAATACAGTTTTGAGGCAGATAAAAAGGTATTTTTCGTTGACTATTCTTATGAAGCTGACGAGAAGGTATTCATAGTTGATTATGATTTTGAAGCAGATTACAAAGCTTACAAGGTTGAGTATGCATTTGAGGCCGACCTGAAAGTCTTTAGAGTTGAGTACGCATTTGAAGCTGATGAATTTTCTGAGGATTCTGATGATAAAGATGATGAAGATTTTTCCGAAAGTTATTCGAGTAGTTATACTTCAAATAGCAGTTCCAATTTCTCTGAATCGAGCCTAAACAAAAAGAGACGTAATATTACAAGAAAACAGATAGAAATTGATCGAATGATCAACGAATTAGAACCAGCTCCTAAAAAACCAGGATGTTTGGTTCAAATTCTTATCTGGCTCATCCTTTTTGCCATCGTATACGGTGCACTCAATTATTTCGGTTTTATTGGCGAAGATGACAAAACAACCGATGAATCAATTACAGGGAAAATCATCAATACTGAAGGCCTTAATTTGCGACGCTCAGCAGGCACAGATGGGGAAATCATCAAACTCATGATACAAAATGATTCCATATGGCAAATCAATGATTCAAGTGAAGTAATTGGAGGAAATACTTGGATATTTGTTACGGATAAAACAGACACTGGTTGGGTGAATCAACAATTTATAAAATAAACATGCACGCACAACTTCAGGCGAACGCCGCAATCATCAAATTAGTTGGGATTTTTGAAGAGAAATACTCAAAGGCCTTACTCAATCGCTTCTTCAAGAAAAACTATAAAATTGAGACCTTAACTGACGAAACAAAATCAAAACTAAAGAACCAATATTATCCTGAATTCAGAGATTTATTTTTCTTTGGTCAAGAAGAGTCAAGCGTTAAAGTACTTCAATTGCAATCAGCCGAAGGAATTACATTTATTAAAGAGGCCTTCAAAAACGTAACTGAAATTGCAACTGATTTCAGCCAAGTAGAACTTTTTTTGTTTCCCAATGGCTTGCACTTTTTTAGTATTCAGCTGAGCCCTAGGCAACTTGAGTTGTCTCATTTGTCGGATGTCATGTTTTGCGCACGTAGTTTTGAATCAACCGTTCGATATAAAGGTGTGGATCAAACCTGGGTTTCATGGATAGAAGATCATTTATTAGATGGCATTCAAATTAGTTCCAAGAATGAAAAAAGAATTCATGTAGATGAATTTTCTGGTAGTAAGTTTAAATTGTTTTCTGTTATCGACATTCCAGAAAAAGAAAATCATATTGATCTAGCAACTCGAGAAAAACTACTTTATGATCTTGGTACGGTCTCTATGATTGGTTCTGCTGGTGGAAATAGCTATAATTCACCAAGTAACACATATTTTGAATTATTAATGACAGACAAAATATCTGTGTTTAACAACTATACCATTTTACCTCTTTTTGACACTTTTACCGTAGTAGGCGAGGGTTTTATCACCTCACCATACCCGAATTCGGCTTTAGGAATGAAACTCACCTGGACTCAGACCTATTTTAGGATTTATCTCTACAACATCTTCATTAAATACAATTTATTTAGATACAACTTAGAGATGGGTGATGATTCAGTAAAGGTCCGAGACGAATTTGAGAGTTTTCTCAACACCTATAATCTAAGCCATATATCGTATAACTTTTTACCCAACCTTATTTTCCATCATCATCGTAATGGTTTGCAAATTGATGAAGAATTAGAAAAGTTTCAAGAACGCATCAATCGGATTTCACAGGCGATACAAGAAAAAGCGCAGAAACGATCCAATTTGCTTTTGACATTCGTAGGTGCCATGACTTCAATATCAGGTTTACAACCCGTTATTGAATACCTAGAGATTGGTAGAAAAACAGTTGGTTTAGGTTATTTTAGTTTTTACCCACTTGTGGTAATCATTGCTATCATTTTGGCGATTCCTTTACTTGCCTACCTTTTCCCGGAGAAAAAGAAAAAAATCGTTCGCAAGTGGAAACAACGCAAGGCATGACCCACGACCAAGCTTTTTATTTACTCAAACATTTCAATGAAATTGACCAACAATCATTTGATCAATTTCGCAAACATGGCTATTCAGAAAAAGAAATCAAGGACCAATTAGCACTTATTGGCTCCAAGTTTCAGCAAACATTTTGTCAAAATCCTTTTCAACTTGAACCACTCGTGAGGGTAAAGGAACCCATTGAGCAAATCATCCAATCCAATAGTAGAATTGCCTCCGTCTACCAGTTTGACCAAGTATTAGGAACAGAACAAATTGTTGCCAGAAACACTATACATCAAAAAGATATTTTTCAATTAGATCGACATGGCAACCTTATCGAAGCCGTTCAATTTGAGCACTTACCTTTAACCAATAAATTAGTCGTAGTCAAGTCAAACGAAGGCGCATGGATTACCGCTTTTCCTGGCGCTTACGCGCCTGCATTTCCGAGTTCCTGGATGAGTGCTTCTGAATTGGAATTGGCTATGTCATTTTGGAAAAATCACGTTTTTGTCACCCTATGAAACAACTTCTTATATTCATTTTCTTGGCTATTGCCCCCAACTATTTCGGGCAAATTCTTAACGTCGACCGCGAGAACGGCCAAGATTCCATTCCACGCAAACAACTTTTCTCATGGAATGTGAGTTTCGCAAGCGACAAACAAAAGAAGAACTTACTTGAGTTTACAAATGTTGCCGAATACGATCGCTTTTTTAAAAATGATCAAGTCCTGATTGCGCTTATGAATACCGATGCCTCTTTCAACGGCAAAGCGATCTTAGAAAACAACGGATACTTCCAAATGCGCTTGAGAGACAACGATAAAAAGCGTGTTGCCCCCGACTACTTTGTACAATACCAATGGAATGGTGTCTGGGGGCTGCAAAACCGAGCACTAGCCGGTTGCAATGCCCGTTTCAAATTTTGGGACGACAAAACTGACGACCTTTTCATGAGTATTGGTGCCTTTTATGAATACGAAAAATGGAACCCAAACCTCAGTAGTTATGCTTTTGGTGGAACGGGTACAGCAATTATAAACCGCCAGATTCCGCGTTTGAACATTTCAGCAAAAACTGCAATCCAACTGAAAAAAGGAATCGATTTGAGCGCCATAACCTTTGTGCAGTTCCCAATGAACGACGCCTTTGCTCATTTCACACAACCCAGATGGTTTTTGGATATGAACCTCAACTTTGAGGTCAGCAAACACTTATCAATGGTCTTGCATTATGACCAAAATATCGATTATTATCGGCCCCTACCAATAGATGTGTTTTTCTATAATTTAAATGTAGGTTTTCAGGTGAAGTGGTAATTAGCCAAGGGCCTCATACTCCTCAAGAGAACCTGTTTCTTGATCTACCCACTCCGCGTCTTCGTCGTACCAGAAACCACGGCGACACTTATTGTCATGGTCGTAAACCAAACAATAAACTTCATTTTCTTCCCCGATAAGACCGAGGTAAACCCAATCTACATCGTCAAAGCTAAGATTAGCATAATGATAATAACAGTCCCAAAGTGAATCTTCATCGCCTTCGTCTTCTGCCTTACAAACTATGTTGTCTGCTGGGCCGTAAGAGTCGTCCATTTGAAGATTAAAGTTGTCGATCATATCCTCCGAACCTGAAGGAATGCAGCTGATGTGAATAGTGATTGCCATACTAAGATTTTTATCGTTAAAAATAATATTTTTTACTTCTTCATTTTTAACTTGGTAAAATAGTAAATTGCTCCAGTGAGCGTTAAACTGAAGCAGATAGTCCATACCCACGACAGGATAAAATCACCATTGACAAAACTTTGAAACATTTCTTGAAACTGAACTCCAGAAAGAAGAGTAAGTAATAATGTCATCATAAGGTCGCTATTTTCTTGTCGATTAGCGATGAGTTCTTCTTTTAGGTCATCTAGTGTTTGAATATTGTTTTCCAAATTAGATTTATAAATAAGTAAACCCCTGTGTTCGGTACCAAATTCATATAGTTCTTTTTCGCTTGGATACTGAAAAATATTGGGTAGGTAGTTGTCATTGAGCCAATGATCGATATCTGCCCTCACCGTTCTTAGTTCATTGAGTGCAATTTGACCACGATTATTTTTGCTTGAATGAAGATTGGTTATGGCGTCATCGATCCGATTTAAAGTAAATTCATTATTGACAAGCACCATGTTTGGAATGAGTAAGTAAGGGCTAATACCAATCGAATCTAATGCCGAAGCAAACATGTCGTCGTCATGACACGCACACAGTAAAATACCGCGGTTCAAAAGCAACAAATAGTTTTCATTTACTTTTCTAGGGATAAGTGTATCGGTTACCTCATCGAAATCCATGCGTTCAAAGTCAAAAATCCCCAAAGCAAAACCGCAAAATATGTTATTTACAGCTTGAAAAACTTGATCATTGTAATAGGTGCGCTCATATTGTTGTTCGTCGAGTTCATGACCTTCGTGGTAATGCTTTAAATCTAAATAGAATTCAGACCAGTCAAAACCAATCTCAGAATCAACAAATTCAATATGTGCTGTATCGGTTTGTAAAACGCCACTCAATATTTGTATTTCTTTTGAGGGTTCAATCTGAATAAGTTGTGCAATGAATTCAGCAAACAAACACTTTTCTACAGCTGTTGTGCTCCATTCAATTTCTTTTATCATCTGGACATCTTCCTGCTTACTACCAAAGAAATTAAGTAATTTGATGCATTCGAGCTCTGTAAAGTAATCATTTGAACCATTCGAAATGACAATACTCCAAGTCGATGTATGGCCATTTAATGATTGCGTCCTGTTGACATGTAACTTGGCATTGACTACCTCTCGCTCACTGTGGCGCAAATGACGCGTACCTTCCGAAAGGTAACTGTACTCTGCAGGGAAATGAATGCGCACATCCAAAACCGAAATTTGGTCATCGAAATTACTTTGAAAAGGCCTTCTTTTTTGAAAGTGGCTCGACAATAAATCGGTCTCATAAGAATAAAATGATGGACAAATTTCATTTGTTGTCTGCGCTACTCGATCTTGAAGTGTAAACTGGAAGCAAACCGCAACTTTTTTCATTCTGATTTGCGGTCTTTCCATTTGGGCAATACTCGTGAGGGATACCTTATTCATGTTAGCTATCTTATTTAATTCATTTTGCATCCTTTTGAATGCTTCATTTTGTTCAGGATCTGCAATACCCAAACCTCTGTAAAAGGCTGAAAGAAAATCAATAATCAGTTGTTTTTCAAGTGTTTTTAAACTCAGATTTTCAATTGGAAATGCCAATAAAAAGAGATTGTCCACTGGTTTTTTAGTTGCAACCAGCGCTGGTTGGGTATACGCTATAGGAATGGCTTTTGCACCGAAATGTTCAAAAATTTGAAGCCGAGTTGTCGGATCAATTGCATCTTTTTGGGTAAGCCAAGGAATATTTGATTCAAAAAGTACTGCCTTGAGTTCAAAAGCATACATGCTTTGTAATTGACGAAGCGCAGCAGGTAATAGGTCTTTAATTATTTTTTTGGCAATTCCTTTTCCTCTATTTTCTCTACTAACAGCGATATAAATAAGGTGGACTACACCAATTGATGGATAATAATCTGCAATAATTCCACCACTCGGTTGCTGAACCTTGTCAAAAAAAAGAAAGGTCTTGGGTACTGAATCTGGGTTGCATATTCTTTCTTCGATATCAAGCCAATCTTCACGTTCATCATCGTCCGGAAAAGCTTCTAAATAAATTGGCTGAAATACATCAAGTGCAGAACGATGTGCTTCATAGCTTTTCTGGTCGTGCAAAAGATGTAACATCCGTTTTAAATAAATTGATTTAATCCAAAGCTACTTATTTTTCTAGTTATTAACATCAACCGTCCAGACCGCAAAACGCTTCGTTAAAGACAAGTCCTATATGGCTGTAGGAATTAGAAAACCCTAGAATGTATCAATGTTCTAGGGTTTTTGCTTTTATAGACTTTTAAATCTGTAAAAACTCACCCGCACTTTTCCCATCCCAGATTCCTGTAAACTTGTAGGGTACAAATCTGGCGAACATTTCTTCCTTGTACCAGTTGAGTTGCCGGGTCAGCTTGACCACTTCTCTGTGTTTTGGATTTTGATAGGCATAATCCATCATTTCTTTCTGGGTTTTCCAGATGCTTATTGTTGCCTGCTGAATCAAAGGCCATTCGCCAATACCAATGGACAGCACAAGTCCATCGTAGCCATCTAAACTTTGACTAACAGAGCCTACCCTTCTCCAAAAGGACCATAGTTTTCGAAAACGGATGCGGGCTCGTGTGAGTACAACAATCGGTTGATTGAGGTTGAGTTGTGCATTCTTCTCAAAAGGTTGCAAGCCGTCCCATGAGCCATGTGCTTCGGCGGAATGTAAATAGGCAGTAAAGTGTTCGCTGCTTCGGTTTTGATACGCTTTGAAAAAAGGATCGAAATCAAAGAATGCCTCGGCATGCTGCTGCGTTTCCCAGATACAAAAGAGGACGTAGGTTTCAAAATTTGGAATGGCACTAAAACCATTTTTAGCTCCGGAGCCCAAAATTTTGAAAAAAGTGAGCCCTTCTACATCTTTTAAATGGTTTTTACCCAGTTGCATTTGACTAAAAGCCCACCATTTATTTGAAAATGTAGCTACCTTAAAAAAGGTGTTTGTCGTCATTTGACTCACTGAAAATGATTTAATTGATGTGCTTGGGAATGATGTGGTTGGAAAACTAAGCATTTATTCCTGGGTAGCCGCCCATTTAAAGATAGAACCTTGGCTAAATATAAAAATCAACTGAAATGTTGTAATTTTCGCCTCTGAAAATCAAACAGACTTAATGGAGCACAGTCAACCCCCTAAAAAAAAGCGAAAGATTCTTAAAATCAGCTATTATATTGTACTTCATCTCCTCTCCGCCTTTGCCGTTTTTTTGATCGTTACGGCGTTAGCGGTTAAATTCAAATGGACCAATACTAAAGGGAATGTCGATATCAACAACCGTTACTTTTCGAAGTTAGCGAGCCAATACGGCAAGGACCTCAAAACAAAAAAACAAAATTTCGACAACGAAGAAAACCTGCTTCTTCAGAAAATTGGTTTGTTGGCTAAATACAAGCCTATCGACGCGCTTAAAATCAGTGCGGCCTACCACCAATCCAAAGACCTCTTCATTGCGCAGCGCATGTTCAATGCCACCGCACTTTTAATGAAGGACAACCGCGCATTCAACCGAGAATTAAAAGCGCTCAAAGCCAAGAAAGACCGCAAATCTTTGTATGAGTTCTCGAATTACGCCGTCTGGAAAACGTTTTGCAACGCGGTGCGCAAAGACAAGTCGGCTATTGACTCCGCGGCGCGCATTGCCGGTGTTGAGTCGCGCATGATTGTCATGTGTTTGGTGGGTGAACAAGTGCGGATGTTCAATGCCAACCGCGAGCGCTTCAAGCAGTATGTGTATCCGTTTAACAGCGTTATTTTGCCTAACAACCGTGGTTATGGCGTCACGAGTATCCTCGAGCACACAGCACTTCGCATCGAGCGTCAACTCGTCGATAAAACCAGTAAATTCTACCCTGGCGATTACTTTTATAAATGTCTGAACACCACCGACGCTGCTCCAGGTTTGGTTGTAGACAGCATCAAAGCGCATCAGCACAAAACCGTTCAGCGCCTCATCAAAGGTGGCGATCACTTTTACGCCTACCTCTATACTGCGTTTTTGATTCGTCAGTATCAAGCACACTGGCAGCGTGAAGGTTATGATTTGTCTTACCGACCAGAAATTGTGGGCACGCTCTTTAACTTAGGTTTTGAAAAAAGCAAGCCGAGCAACAATCCGAAAGTGGGTGGTTCCTCCTTCAAAGTGGGCGACAAAGAATATACCTTCGGCGGCCTTTGCTTTGAATTCTATTACAGTGGCGAAATGAACAAAGACTTCCCGATCACCTCGGTGCCTTTCACGCCTGTGAAAGAACTCGAAAAGCAAAACAAAGCACACTTAAAGAAGGTAGAAGAAGCCCTGAAATTATCGGATTCTTTGAGCCGTGCTACTGCCGCACCTGAAATAGCACAATAAATGTCAGGATTGTAACCAAAAACGCCACCTTGCATTGTAGGGTATAGAAGCTTCTCCAAACTTTCTTACTCACCCTATAAACTCATGGAAATGAAACGTTTGTCTCTCCCTGCGCGCCATCGTGCTGCACACAAAGCCCAAGAAAATCCACACGGTGCAGTGGTGGTCATGATTATCTTTCTGATCGCCTTTTTATTGGCTGCTCGCTCCGCTAATGCCCAATGGGCTGTGATGAATAAATATGCCGAATTTGGCCTTGGCAATTTCTACATGTTTGTACCGCGTGAAACCGACGCCAAGCGCATTATTCAAGAAACCCTCCAAGACAACCGCTTGCCCTATCAAGTTGACTTTCGAAAAAGCAAAAGCCTGTTGCTTTCTACTGCCTTTAATGACCCGCTCAACAACGAATATGTCTATATAGTACATAGTTTCAAAGGGCGCAAAAACGACGTCAATGGCTACCATATCTTTTGCTACTACATGGAGAACCGCTACCGCTACTTTTACGACATCGAAGAAATCGATGGGCGCATTTCTGTGATCCACGATCCAGCGGTGCTCGATGTAAGCCCCAATCAACAGCGCAGTGCTAAAAAAGACTAAAACTCACTTTCTAAAACTACAGTTATGAAAACCACCATTCTCTTGGTAGCAGTGCTCTTTTTTGCATCTGCTCCACTCAAGGCCCAGTATCAATTTCAACTCATGGAAGACGACTTCCTACAAATCGGTGCCGGTAATTACTTTATTCACCTCGACAAAGAAGCAGAGGTCAAGAAAACCGTCACCTCTGTATTCAAAGCACACCGCTTCCCCACACAAGACCTCCTCTTCAACAAAGGCAAAAACCTCTTCTTTGCCAGCTATTATGTCAACCCTTCCGACGACCGCTACGTGTATATCGTGCACGCCGTTCGAGGCCGCGAAGGCTACGACCTCTATTTCTTGTATTGCCACAACATCCTGACGCATCATTTTGAATTCGTTGAAGGCAAAGACTTACATCAGTTGGTCTATGACCCAGCAGTAAATACCAACACTGTAATGACGAGCTTTAATGCGACGCTGGTGGAAGGGAAATAAAATTGTAACTTAGGGTTTCAATATCAATAAACATGAACGAAATCAAATGCCCGCATTGCACCAAAACATTTAACCTCGACGACGCCGGCTATGCCGATATCTTAAAGCAAGTCAAGAACCACGAGTTTGAGATGGAGCTTGAAAAACGCGAGAAAGAGTTGGCGCGCCAGCGCGAAGAAGCGCTCAAACTAGCCGACGCTGAGGCGAATACTAAACTGCAAGCCGCTTTGCGCACCAAAGAATTGGAGGCTGCGGAATTTCAAAATAAAGCCACAGCTGAGTTGGCCACGCTCAAGGCGCAAATCAGCAATTTTGAGCTGCAAAAAACATTGGCAGTTAAAGATGCCGTTACAGCCTTAGAGCAAGACAAAAGCAAACTTACCGCTGCCCTCGAGTCCGAGAAAAAACTCAAAGACCTGGAGCTACAGAGCATGAAAGCAGCGCTCGATGAAAAGCTCCGCTCAGAGCTCGAGCGCAAAAACGACGAGCTACGCCTCAAGGAAGAAGCCATCAAAAGTTTGCGCGATTTCAAGGCGCGGCTCTCCACCAAAATGCTTGGCGAAAGTTTAGAGCAGCACTGCGAAATCGAATTCAACAAGCTCCGTCCTACTGCCTTCAAGAAAAACGTCTATTTCGAAAAAGACAACGACGCTTCGGGCGGCACCAAAGGCGACTACATCTACCGCGAGTCCGACGACGACGGCACAGAATTCATCTCGATCATGTTCGAAATGAAAAACGAACAAGAAGACGGCGGCGCCAAGAAAAAGAACGAAGAATTCTTCAAAAAACTCAATGATGACCGCCTCAAAAAAGGCTGCGAATACGCGGTGCTCGTCACGATGCTCGAGCCCGACAACGAATTCTACAACGCAGGCATCGTCGATGTGTCGTATCGCTATCCCAAAATGTATGTGATTCGCCCCCAAGCGTTCATCCCGATCATTACCCTATTGCGCAACGCCGCACTGAATTCTTTGCACTACCGCACCGAGCTCGCCATGGTGAAAGCCCAAAGTATCGACGTCACTAATTTCGAAGACCGCCTCAACAAATTCAAAGATAGTTTCTCCAGAAACTACCATTTGGCCTCCGACAAATTCAATGTGGCCATCAAGGAAATCGATAAGTCAATTGCCGCGCTCATGAAGGTCAAAGAAAACCTCATCGGCTCCGAAAACAACCTGCGCATCGCCAACGACAAAGCAGAGGAAATCACGATCAAGAAACTCACACACGGCAACCCCACCATGAAGCAAAAGTTCGATGAATTGGGGAAGAATGAGTAGGTGGAATTACGGTATGGAGAAAGAAAATATTTGAAGCAATTGGATTAATGCATAACTTTGTAGCCTGATAAACAACAAAATGGGTATTCTCCTCAAAACAAAATCGAAATTATCGCACACTAAGGCCGCTACTAGCAAGCCTGAGCATAGTTCTTTTGTCCAAACCCAGGATATCCCTCTATACAAGCCTATCTCTGACTTTGATTGGAAAGATGCCACAAAATCTGAAATCAAAAAAACAGCAATTAGAGCTTACAAGAAATTTGCTTTCTAGTCGTTAGTTTTTAGAGTCAATACCGCAACAGAAGCCTTGCATTTTTTTCATGGAACTGCCAAAGCCTATACCTATTGGGGTCTATAACCGATCCGATAACGCTCATTGGGACAATCTATTTTTGCCCGATGACGGCGTCAATATCATTAAATTATATTCAACTACCGTCAATCAGAAATTTTATAAAAACGGAGTAGAAACAATAAAAAAAAGAAACTATCTCGTTGAAGTACATTATTATAATGGCTTTTCTATGATTAAGTTTTCTCCTCGTCATAAGAAAAATGACCCCAATAAATTCAAAATCAGAGGCCGAGAAATTGGCTATACTTTAGAAATCACTCAAATCCGTAAAATCTTAAGATTTTGCTCAGTTGTGATGAAATACTACCTCGATGAAAACCCTGACCATTTCATCGGTTATGTTGGGCAAACCGATGATAGAGATAACCGACCATCTAAAATGAGAGACGAATCTCAAAGAGCATATATTTACGACACATATGTGAGTTCTGTATTTCAACTGCCAAAATACAGTATCTCTTCCAATGACCTTTTTGGTCCTTTCAACATGAAACTAGTTAGAACGGCAACCAAACATAAGGAGTTAACGCTGAGCGAAAGACAAAAAGCAAATTACGAAAAGTTTAAAATTTATTTGGAAAGAAATCAGTCATTGATTCCAGAATTGATGACCGAAAAGACGAGAAGAAAATACTATCCGCAGCTATTTGCTTAACCCCCAAACTGTAATCTTTTTCAATTTCTTGGTTACCTATTGTAGGGTTTTGGTATAAACCACCAGAAGCTTTAGTATTTACCTACAAAAACGAACTGCCATGAAAGTTTTCCTAACTGTAGCTCTATTTTTATGGACTACCCACAACGCCGTTGCCAGCCAACCATTTATTACCATTGACGCTTATGCGCGGGCTTGCCCAGCCAACGCCAAGACCAACCTCGATGCGCTCTCGACCTACTTGCGTAAATCGACGCGCACCGACCTCGAAAAAGCGCGCAGCATTTATGTCTGGCTCACGGCCAACATTAGTTATGACGCAAAGGCCTACAACACCGAGATTTACGGCGACCAAAGTCCGGAAGGGGTCTTGAAATCCAAAAAAGCAGTTTGTGCTGGCTTTGCCGAACTTTATACCGCACTGGGCGAGCGCATGGGCCTTGAGATCAAAACCATAGTTGGTTATTCCAAAGGCTATGGCTATGACGAGGGCGCTCATTTTGAAGACACCGATCACGCCTGGAACGCCATCCGCATCGATGAAAAATGGTGCCTCTTCGATGCAACTTGGGGCGAAGGTTACGGCAAAGAAGGCAACAGCGGCCAGCTAGTTTGTGTAAAGCAATTCGACGAGGAGTGGTTCAATGTAGCCCCCGAAAAATTTGTCTTCTCACACTTCGCCGAAAATCCGGAAGAGAACTTCCTGGAACCGCAGTTGAAGATCACGCTTCGCGAGTACGAAAAACTACCCTACTACACCCCAGAACAACTCGACAAATGGGGCTATAACCCGCGCTTATTGATTTGCTGCGGTGAAAAAGAAGTAAGAAGTTAAGTAGAAATACTTACAACAAAATTTGAAAAAATTTCATGTCTGTCAATAAATGCATAGTTTTGTAACATGAATGCCTTTAGCACCCGTCCTACTCCTATTTTAAAAGGAAAAGTTGCAGAAAACTTCCTTAGAGAAGCTGAAGCGGCACAAAAAAAACGCGGCACCATTGATATGTCTAAAAAACGTGTTGCCTATCTTGAAATTTTAAAAACAGC